>Ga0154812_108_pt4 | contig 19088 bp, 22 predicted proteins | sample Rifle2008BG16ft_FD_105820 | JGI IMG/M metagenome (GOLD analysis project Ga0154812, IMG submission 105820) | Candidatus Gottesmanbacteria bacterium RBG_16_52_11 | reverse complement strand
GAAATAATTTTTTTGGCGTCTGCCAGTTCTTTGGGACTCCTGACGAAGGGAAGCATCAGGTGCAGATTCTTCAGTCCCATTTTGTTCCTGACAACCTTGAGCGCATCCAGTTCCATCTGAAACACCTTGGGATCGGCTATGTAGCGGGCCGCTCCCCGGAAACCCAGCATCGGATTCGGCTCCTCCGGTTCATATGCCGCACCGCCTTTAAGGTTCCGGTATTCATTGGTCTTGAAATCAGTCGCCCGGTAAACTACCGGCCTGGGGTGGAATGCCCGGCAGAAAACCTCAAGCTTCTCGCTTAAGCTTTCGATGAACACCTTTTCCTTTTTATCCGCCAGCAGTTTCTTCGGGTGGGTGCCGATATCGGCAATCATGAATTCTGCACGCAGAAGTCCGATGCCGTCGGCATGCATTTTCGATACTGCTTCGGCTCTCGAAACTTCGGCCAGATTGCAGTATATTTTCGTCGCAGTTTTCAGGTGCCGGGTGTCTTTCGGTGTTTCGCCCCGCCCGGCTACTGTCAGCGTTACGGCACCTTTGAAGACTTCACCGCTGGAACCGTTGACCGTTACCACCAGCCGGTCTCGGAGTTTTTTCCTGGCATGTGCCGCTCCCACCACTGCCGGGATACCCAGTTCCCGAGAAACGATGGCGGCATGAGATGTCCGGCCACCCCGCTCGGTGACAATCGCGACGGCTTTTTTCATTGCCGGAACGTAATCCGGATTGGTCTGTTCCGCTACCAGGACGTCACCGGATAGGACTTTGTCGATTTCCCTGGCCGATGACACCCATTTCACGGGTCCCGACGCCGTACCCGGACTGGCCGGATCTCCCTTGACCAAAAGCTCAAGTTTGCCGGTGCCTCCGGCTGCCACGCCGGCGGATACTTCCCCGGTTGATCCGTTAACGGTGATGGTCATCCCTTCACGGAGCAGTTTCATAGCGCCGGATGCTCCTACCACTGCCGGAATCCCGAGTTCCCGGGAGACAATGGCGGCGTGGCTTGTCCGGCCGCCTCGTTCGGTCACGATGGCTACGGCTTTTTTCATTGCCGGGACGTAATCGGGATTCGTCTGCTCGGCTACCAGGACGTCACCGTCACTGATTTTTCCGATATCCCGCGCTGATCCGAGAATCCTGACGGTGCCGCTGGCAGTACCCGGGCTGGCGGGGTCGCCTTTAAGTATGGTTTCACCGGCAGCTCCGGCTTTAGTTGCCTTAACCTCCTTGCCGACCGTGGTGATCGGCCGCGTTTGCACGATATATATATGGTTGTCCTCAATTGCCCATTCGCTGTCCTGCGGAAAATAATAGTGTCTTTCCAGCCGTCTGCCGAGCGCTGCCAGTGCCTTGATTTCCCGGTCGGTCAGTTTCTGCCTCTGTCCGGTTGATTTGGGTACTGGTTTGATGACATTGTCCCGGCCTTTCTTATACATGGACTTCTCCTGTGTGTGAACGTTTTTCAGCGTAATCTCGCCGCTGCCTTTGTCTACCTCATAATGGTCGGGTGTGACGGCACCCTGTACAATCATCTCGCCCAAGCCGTAAATAGCCTCGATGACGATTTTGGTTTTTTCATTGGTAACCGGATCAATAGTAAACATAATGCCGGACTTTTCCGACTCCACCATGCGCTGAACCGGTACCGCAATCCCGACTTTGAAATGGTCGAATTTATTAGTCTGCCGGTAAAATATCGCCCGTGCCGTAAACAGGGATGCCCAGGCTTCCCGGACCTTTTCGATGACGTTGGCTTCACCCTGTACGTTTAAAAATGTCGACTGCTGTCCGGCAAAAGACGCCCCCGGCAAATCTTCGGCCGTGGCAGAGGATCGTACGGCAACCAGAGCATGCCTGAACATTTTCCGGTCCAAACGAAAATACGCCTGGATGATCGGATCGGAAATCTCTTTCGGGAAATCGGATTTGATGATAAGCTTCTGTACCGTAGTTGCAGCGGTTTCAAGTTTCCGGCTGTTACTGACGTCCAGATCCGTCAAGGCATCCCTGATTTTTTCCCTGAGTCCGGAAACTTCTATGAAATGGAAATACGCCTGTGCGGTAACGATGAATCCGTTTGGTACCGGGAAACCGGCTTTCATCATTTCACCGAGGTTGGCCCCCTTGCCGCCGACGATGGCAATATCTTCCTTATCGACGTCCCTGAACCACACCACGAATTTTTTCGGCATAAAACTAGTATGGAGAATTTTAAGCGCACGTGCAAGCCGCTATTTCCACTGGCCGAGTGACTGGCCGAGTTCCTTCTTAAAATAATCGACCCAAGGTATGGGTGCCGGATCAATTCCATTTAGCATCGACAGATAATAGTTAACCAGCCCGCCGTAACCGACAAATTCAAATGCCTGGGCCAGTTTGGTAGCGGACCGGGGACTGAATTCCACGCAGGGGATTTTGTTTTTTGATATCACGTCCCGTGTGATTTCGAACCGTCTCCGGATCCGGTCGGAATACAAACCGGAGTGGACCAGTACGATCACCAGGTGCCTACGGTTGGCTTCAGGGAATGCCAACCCTTCCATTAGGTGATGGTTCAGTTCAGGTATGTCAAAAATTGCGGAAAAATTTTTGGCATTTTCATTCATCTGGTTTTTTATTGTGTGTATTGCCCCAATCATGTGTCCGGCACCGATAAAAACCACGAGTTTTCCGAAAAGTGCGCCGGCGTCACGCTTAGCATTGTTAGATTTTAGCGGTATATCACGGGTATTTTCCCGGATGGTGTCACTCATCGCCTGAAGTGCTGGATCCAGGTCACCGGATCCGAAGGAAATGATTCCGGTTTTACTGACAAGTACCAGCTGACCGACCACGGAATAACCGATAGCCAAACGCGGTTGGCGTGAGGGATTATGTACCGGATCGATTTTATAAAAGGGTACACTGTGTTTCGCGGCTAAATCAATTAGCTGGCCTCCGGTTCCGATCGCCATCCATTTCGCACGGGCGCTGACGGCCTGCCGGACATTTTCGATCGTTTCCTCGGTAGTTCCCGAAAAACTGGAACAGATAACCAGGCTCTTTTTCCCTACCCATGCCGGCAGCAAATAATCATTGATGCGAATTAGCGGTAACGGCAGCGACTGGCCATATACCGATTCGATAAATCGTGCCCCCAGACCCGATCCACCCATGCCGGCCATTACCAGAGTATCCGGACCGGCATATGTATCCGGTACTTTGACGTCCGTTGCCGCCCCGAAGGCATCCCGGCATTGTTCTGGCAGACCTATGACGGATTCATAGGTTTTGGAAGCGTCAAGTTTAATTAGGGCTTCGGTATCATCCAGATTCATATGACCTCCCGGTTTGAGCGGTCAGTTTTCATACTGCCCCGTTAAATATGTCCGTCGTAATAAATTCAATACGATTATACGATTATAAAATATACAGAAATTCGTTTTTGGGTTTGTCTTCATTGATTACTCCAAAGCCCTGGTGTTGACACCGACGGTGAAATCGATTTCTCCGTGCGCTTTCAGTATCTCATTTACCCGTTTTTTCAGGTTGTCGTAAGCTGCCTGCGTTTTGCCTTCAAATTTTACCGTCAGGTATGGGCCGTTCTGCGACGCCCGGACTATTAGCATTTCATCATCCGTATCCATGCGAACGCCGTCGATTTCGGTGTATCTGGCATCCGGGTAAAATTTTTTGATTGCGGAGCCGATTTTTTCCGTAACCAGCGAAAACTTTATCCCGTCAGGGCATCCGACTTTAATTTCCGGGCTGGATACATACCGGGGCAATTCGGAAACCACCTCTTTGAGCGACTTGCCGACCCGGGTCAGGTATGCCAGCAGCCTGAGGGACGCTATCGCACCGTCATCGTGACCGTAGAAGTTATCAACGAAGTAGAAGTGTCCCGATAGTTCCCCACCGAAGGGTGATCGTTCATCCCTCACCTTGGCTTTGATGAATGAATGGCCGGTAATCCAGATCACGGGTTTTCCGCCCGCTTGGCGGATAACGTCATCGACCTGTTTGCTGCAGAGTGTATTGAAGACGATTTTGGAACCGGGCAGCATTTCCAGTACGTCTTTGGCATAAATTGCCAAAAGTGTATCATTCCAGATCAGGTTGCCTTTACCGTCGACGACTCCGATCCGGTCGCCGTCTGCATCGTAGGAAAATCCGAGATCGGCATGTTCTTTGATTACACGTTTGGCCAGCCTTTCCTGTACTTCCGATTCAGTCGGATCAGGTGTACCGACGGGGAAATTACCGTCCGGTTTGGTATTCTGCTCGATTACTTCGCATCCTGCGTTTCTGAGTATATCCGGCAGAAATACCCCGGTTGTCGCCGCACAGGAATCCACTACAACCCGGAACTTGCCAATCGGATCCACCCGGCGCATCAGATCATCGGTATATTCCTGCTTTATGTCCCGCACAATATGTTTGCCTTTCGGCTTACGGGTCAGGAACTTACCAGATCTGACCAGGTCCCGGAACTCCCTGATGTCCGGCGTCAGCATGGTTTCCGAATAACCGATACCGAATTTGAATCCATTGTACTGCTTCGGATTATGAGATGCGGTGATCATCACCATGCCCCGGGTCCGGAAAAAATACTGGGCGAAATAAGCGATCTGGGACAGGGTCAGGCCGATATCGTAAACAGTAATTCCGGCATCCGTCAGGCCGGTCACCATGGCATCCCGGAAAGCCGGGCTGGTTATTCTGCAGTCATGACCGACGACGCAGTCATATATCCGGTGCTGAACAAGTCTGGTCGCGTATGCCTGCGCCAGTACCTGGACGCGTTCTTCATCCAGCTCAGATCCGACCAGGCCACGCAGGTCGTAACCGCGGAAAACGTTATCAGGGATTACTTTGGTCATAAGCACCTCCTAAATGCGGATCTGCCAGTGTCAGTTCAGTCAGTTCCCGGATTGACAGCGGTGTCGCACCCGACTTCACGGAAAATTCATTCATGGTCAGGGATTTGTGCAACCGGATAAGTTGCTCCATCGTAAACAACTTAGCCTGCATTGTCAATCGATTTTCCTGCCAGGATGCTGTTTCCCTGGGTTTAATCCCGTCTTTAATCATGATCAGCTGCCGGATTCTCCGGAGGATCATGGCATGCACCAGTTCGGACGCCTCCTTCTCCAGCACCCGCCCGTAAGAAACCAGAAGTGCATTCGGTTTTCCCGGAGCCAGTGCATCCAGAAATGCAAAAAGCGCCGGCGGGTGTTTAATCAGTCTTTCAGTTAACTTTGGGCTTAGCCTGGATACGGTAGATTTGGGAATTTCCTTCTCTTCCCAGAGAATTATATCGGACCTTTCCGCAACCCTGACTAAGAAATCAAGCAATTCCGCGGTCAGTTTGGACTTGGCCGGATTTTTCGTCAGGAAATTCTCAATAACGACTGCGGATTTCCCGCCGAAAAGGGACCCGCTGTCGGCAGCCTGAATCAGATCCCGGGAAGTCAGCGCCTTACCGCTGAGCATCCGGATTTCCCGGTACCCGGTTCTGATGCGGTTCAGCTCGCGCCGGGAGGCTTCAGTATTATCACCGTGAATTAGTGTCAGCATATTATTTTCACTTTTTTCCAGCCTGGCGGTAGTCGGTAAACAGTTTTTCGACCGACCTCCTGTCTATCCGGTGCTTCCTGCCCCGGTGCGGAACCAGTGCTCCGGAAAAATTTTTGGGTATGTGCATCAGTTCATGGATAATAACCCTGGTCTTATCGTCTTCCGACAGCTTATCAAAATGATGGGACAGGACTTCAATTACGTAGTGGGCCGGCAGGTTCAGCGCCTGCTGCCAGATCCGCGGAAAACTCCAGATCCGTGCCCGGGCCCGGCTGGTTGCACCGTAACTTCTCATGCAGACTATCCGTTTCGGATCTATATGCGGGAAAGGAAGTGCCCTGAGTACCTTTCTGACGGTTCCTGATATATCCGGGGCGGTTTCAAGCTGCATGGTTTTTCCGGATTCCGGCCAGCCTCAATACTGAGTCAACCAGTTTCAGATTCGTATCCTGATATCCGATCCGTGAACGCAGGCTGCTGAGTCTGATCCAGCTGACTTTACTGATACCCTCGTTCGTCTGAGGCACAAGATTATGGATGTAATCTGTTTCGAATAGAAAATAATGTACGGTTTTTTTAATCAGTTCACCGCGTCTGTATGTATATTTTATGCTTCCCAGACGGATAATTAGTTTAAGCGACATAACCCCCGTTTCCTCACGGACTTCGCGTTCCGCTGCTGCCTGATCTGTTTCTCCCGGTGCAACTTCTCCCTTGGGGAAAGTCAGCTGGCCGTTCATATCGGTTATGATCAGTACCAGCCGCGTATTTCCGCGGCGGCAGATTACTACGCCTCCTGCCGATTTAATCAGTTTCATGTACTCAGTCAGAACCGGCAACGCTAGCAACGTTAACTGTATCCCGGTATCAGTACGGGAAATAATTCAGAAACCGGAAACTTCCGGCGGTTTTGATCACGCTGCCGGACCGGTGATTAATCGCTGCCGGATTCCAAGTATACAACATCACCGGGTTTGACCGGCTGGTCGACTTTCATGCCGGCGGACTCTCCTACCGGGACTTCGCTGACCTTTTCATGTTCAATCTGCAGCGACGAGACTTTTTGGGTAAACTCCCTATCATGACCCGAAATTCTGACCGCATCGCCGGTTTTCAGCGGCTGGTTGAGTACATCCACTACCGCTACGCCGATTTTATCGTAGTAATGCGTTACCTTACCGATCGTGACATTCATTGCATCACCCCCTTCCGGTTTAGTATACGCCGTTATCTCCCGAACAGGTTTGCGAAATTAACTGCCTCCCGGATCCGGGTTATCCGGAATTGTCTGATTTCCGGAAATACCGCCTGTTTCTGAGACGGTCCGGCAGCCGGCTCTCACCGCCGTATTTCTGGTAACCGGCTCCGTAACCTAATCCTTTCATGAGTTTTGTCGGTGCATTCCTGAGCGACATGGGAATCGGCAGATTGCCGAACGATTTGACATCATCCAAAGCACTGAAATATGCCTCATATGCGCTGCGGTTTTTCTTAGCCTGAGCCAGATAACAGGTTCCGTGCGCCAGTATAATCTGGGCTTCGGGATAACCTACTTTGTGGCAGGCATCGAAAACACCGTTGGCAACCACCAGTGCGGTCGGCTGAGCCAGTCCGATATCTTCGGAAGCAAAAATTACCATCCGCCGGGCAATAAACAGCGGATCTTCTCCGGCTGCCACCATCCGGGCCAGATAATACAGCGCCGCATCGGTGTCGCTTCCGCGCATGCTTTTGATGAATGCCGATATGGTATTATAATGTTCCTCTCCGCCTGTATCGTACTGCAGCACCTTTCGCTGGGCGGCTGTTTCTATTGTATCAACTGAAAATGTTTTCTGCGGCGTCAGCATGCCTGCGATTTCCAGTACGGTCAGAAGCGTCCTGGCGTCACCGTTAGATAATGAAATCAGAAAATCCCTGGCCTTAGGTTCAATTTTGCGTTTAAGGTAAATCAGTCCCCTGTCGGCAATATCAGAAAGCTCCCGGGCAGTCAGCGGATTTAAAACCAGCACCCGGCAACGCGAAAGAAGCGGTGAAATGACCTCGAATGACGGATTTTCCGTGGTCGCACCGATAAAAATTATGCTGCCTTTCTCCACATGCGGCAGCAATGCGTCCTGCTGGGCTTTATTGAAACGGTGTATCTCATCAATGAAAAACACCGTCCGTCTGCCGTCCGTATCCAGCCGGTCCCGGGCTTTGCCGATAATAGACCGCACCTCGGACAATCCCGTTGTTACCGCGGATTTGGATTCAAATACCGCACCGGTGAGATCTGCTAAAAGTAGTGCCAGCGTGGTTTTGCCTGAACCCGGTGGTCCCCAGAAGATCATGGACGGTAGAAAACCCCGGTTCAGGAGTTTTCGCAGTATCCCAACACTACCTGCCAGATGATCCTGACCAATCACATCATCGAGGGTCTTAGGCCGCAAAATTTCGGCGAGGGGTACAGGCTCATCCATAAGAGTGCCCGGCGTATTGTAACATCCCCGAAGGTGCGGTGACAGGGAGACTGTCCCGGCGCATGAAAAAAGCGGACATTTAATGCTTTAAAGCTTGCAGACAGGTTATGAAACTTTACGTTTCGGTTTGATATTCTCCCATGGAAAAGCGCTGCGGCCGAAATGTCCGTATCGTGCGGTTTCGCGGTAAATCGGACGACGCAGATCCAGCCCTTCGATGATCCCCCGCACCGACAGATCAAGCAGGCTCCAGGCGAAACGGGCAATCCGCTCATCCGGCACCCGTCCGGTTCCGAAAGTTTCAATTCCCCTGGCAATCGGTTCGCGCTGCCCGATAACATAGGCAACCCTGACTTCGCAGCGGTCTGCCATACCGGCAGCTACGATGTTCTTGGCAATATAACGGGTGGCATATGCCGCGCTCCGGTCGACTTTAGTCGGATCCTTCCCGCTGAAGGCGCCACCGCCGTGCCGGGCAAAAGAACCGTAAGTGTCAACGATAATTTTCCTGCCGGTCACACCGGTGTCTGATGCCGGACCGCCCACTTCCCATTTACCGGTTCCGTTGACCGTAATCCCCGAACGGGCAGGCGGCTTATATCCGTACAGTTTACACACCGGCTCGATCACCCACCTGACCAGTTGCTGTTTAACCTCCGCAGCGGAAACACCGGGATCATGCGGTACGGCCAGTACCACCTGATCGATGCTGTCCGGCCGTCCGTTGACGTACGTAACTTTGACCTCGCTTTTGCCGTCAGGCCGGAGAAACGGCATCACGCGGTCCTCCCGCATTTCGTCCATGCGCGCTACCAGCCGGTGGGCCAGTGCGATCGGCAGCGGCATAAATTCCGGTGTTTCGTTACAGGCGAAGCCGTACATCATACCCTGGTCACCGGCACCCCCGCTGTCAACACCCTGGGAAATATCGGGCGATTGGGCATGAATGTATACCGAGACGGGTGAACGGTGGGAAAAATCATAGATACCGTTGGTATATCCCAGGTCCCGGATGACCTGCCGGGCAATAACTGCAAACTCCAGTTTTGCCGGACAGGTGACTTCCCCGGCCATGATAATCCGGTTCGTCGTCACCAGCGTCTCGACGGCTACCCTTGATTTCGGATCAGCAGACAGCGCCGCGTCCAGTACCGCATCGGATACCTGGTCACAGATCTTGTCGGGGTGTCCCGCGGCTACTGATTCGGATGTGAAATGAGTCCCCATGTCAGTCCTTTCTGCCTGAAAAAAAATAATCCCGCCGATGCGGGATTATTTCCCATTTTCGGGCGTATCATTCCCGGTATTGAAAAAACCGGGCTAGTATTGACACCGTGTCCCGACCGAGTCGGGATCGGTTGTCGGACGGATCCGCGAGCTAGTTCTCGCTCCGAAAATATCGGAATCCCCGTCACTCTTGATATCAATACCGTATCCAAACTTCGGTCATCTGTCAAGTCCTGGTATGTGAAAGTTACGCGTAGGCAGAATAGTAACGGCCGAGTTTGGCAAAGAGGTAACCGAATACGAAGCCGCCGATATGTGCAAACCAGGCTACCCCGCCGGCTGCGCCCTCATAGGCGGTCAGGGCGCCGATGCCGGAAAACAGCTGTACGAAAAACCAGTACCCGAGGAAGATTCCGGTCGGCAGAAGTATGATCTCGTAGAACAGGAAAACAGGTACCAATGTTTCGATCCGGGACCTGCGGTACAGCACGGCGTAGGCCCCGGCCACCCCGGAAATTGCGCCCGATGCTCCGATTAACGGCAAGGAGGATGCCGGATCGACAAAAAACTGTGCCAGGACGCTGACTCCACCGGCAATCAGATAGAAATACAGGTACCGCAGATGCCCCAGGCTGTCTTCAATATTATCGCCGAATATATGGAGAAACCACATGTTGGAAATCAGGTGGAAAAACCCGCCGTGCAGGAAAATAGACGTCAGTACGGTAAGCAGTGCCCTTACCGGTTCGGTACCGAACCGTCCGGGAATAAAGCCCCAGGTATTCACGAATATTTCAATATCAGCAACTGCGGCCAGGTAAAGAAATACGATGCAGTTGACGGCAATAATAAGATAATTGACCAGCGGGAAACTCCGTGCCGTGGCGTGATCACGCAGCGGTATCATACGGCCTGATTGTATCACTTAAACCGGATCTTAAGGTTTTTCATACGGCGATTCCGGTGCCCCCTATGCCGGTTCGTGCTCCACTGAATCACGGAATATGGACTCCTCCAGTTCTTTGACCCCGCCGAAAGCTATCCGGTCGAGCACCCGCCGCTGCATCGACAGCATCCGGCCGCTGGTCACGGTGAAATCCCCCCAGCGGTCACAGACGGCATCGACCGCCCGGGTAACGGCACGTTTCCGGCCGTCGTCGGCAAACAGCTCAAGCTGCGACACCTGGGCGTCCGCCAGGCCGAACGATGCCACGGAAAGGATCCGTACCGGCCGGTCCGGGGAGCGCGCCAGCGTGCCGGCCGCCGCATGGTAAAGGTCGGTATTGGCAAATAACGGCTGCGCCAGCCTGTGCCCCTGGTGCCAGAAGGTGTGATCGGCAAATAAAGCGCCGACGTGGATGCCCCCGGCCGCGTAACCGTGGGCGCGCATTCTCCTGCCCATTTTCTCGACCAGCTGGCACAGCACCTGCTTCAGCTGCCGCTGTGACGGGGTAAAAGGCCTATAGAGCGCGTGGGACTGACCGAAGCTCTTACGGTCAAACTCCCGGTCGTCCGCCTCCCAACCGTGGAGGCGGAGCCACCAGTGATAGCCGATAATCGAGGCAAACGCCGCCTTCAGGAGCTTGATGGGCGCCCGGTAAAAAGCCGCTGCCGTTCCGATTCCATAGTTGCGCAGCCGGCTGCCGAAGCCCTCCTTGATACCGCACAGGTCCTCAAGCTCCATGCCGGCAAATACCGATCCGGCGTTAGCGGCGGTAATGACGTCGAGACCGTCCGGCTTATGCAGTCCAGAGGCGGTCTTGGCCAGATAACGGTTGGGGGCAATACCTACGGATACCGTCAGCCACTCCCCGATTTCACTTTTAATCCGCTCTTTGATTTCCCTACCTATGGACAACATCGCCCGTACAACAGCTTCATGTCCATGCGCCCCGGACACTTGGATTTTGGATTCTGAACTTGATCTGAAATTCGGATTTCGGATTTCGGAATTTAACTTTGGCGCCTGAGCCAGATGAAGGACCATCTCGTCGATCGATTTGACGCTAACGTCGGCTGAATACTCCCTGAGAAGGCTCAACAGCTTCCGGTTGACGAAACGGTACTTCCACGGGTCGCTCGGCATGACAATCAGTTCCGGAACCAGCGCCCGGCCCTCGCTGACTCGCATGCCGGTTTTCACCCCGAAGCGCTTGGCTTCCACGGACGCCGCCAGGATGCAGCCGCCGGGAGAGGTGTAGGCGGCAACAGCCAGGGGCTTTCCCCGGAGAAGCGGATTGGCCTGCTGCTCGACAGTAGCAAAGCAGGAGTTCAGGTCGATGTGCATGACAGAAGGCGGAGCCGGATTGAAGCCGGCGGCCTCGGAGATGACGGTATCCATATTTTAAAATCCGAAATCCGAATATCGAAATTCCAAACAAATCAGAACGTTCAAAACTCCAATAAGCAAAACATTTTCGGATTTCGATTTTTTGAATTTAAGTATTATTTCGGATTTCGTGCTTCGGATTTCTATGCTCCTTCCTCCACTTCCATGAGCTTCCAGCCCAGGGTCTCGGTATCGAATCTCAGCCGGAAAAACGTCACCCCGTCCGTCACGGAAAAAATGTGGATCAGCACCCTCCCTTCGCGATACGTGTGATGCAGGCCGACTTTGGCAATCCGGTACTTCCGGCCGCGCCAGTGTAGCAGCCAGGGTGTGGCTGTCCGTTTAATATGGTTGGAGAGAAGGTCAACGGAAACGGCCTCGTTAATGGTTTCGGACATGCGCCACCCCGCTACTGACTCCCATGCCTGCCGGACGCTACGCCTAAGCCGGCAGGCATGGTATTGCCCAATCTGCTATCGGTATCTACCCGTAAAATACCCGAACAACATCATAATAGACCCGAAAATGAACTCCGTCAACAGGGAGGAAATATATCAAATAATACTAAAAATAACCGAAATTTTAAAACCGTTTTACTGAGAGCCGGGGAATCAGGACGCCGGTGCTTAAATCCGAAAAACCGGACCGGCAGACCGGCCAGCTTGTAACCGGATGCCGTCAGCGTGTATAACAGAGACATGACGAAACGGACGGGATACCTGGAAGTCATCGCCGGCCCGATGTTCTGCGGCAAAACCGAGGAGCTGATCCGCCAGGTCAAACGAGCCGTCATCGGCAAGAAGCGTGTCCAGGTTTTCAAACATACGTTGGACAAGCGTTACGGCAGCGAACGGAAACTATATTCCCATGCCGGCATCACCTTTGATTCGGATCTGGTATCCGGTGCTGCCGAACTCCTAAAACTGGTCAGGCCGGACACGGAAATTGTCGCCATAGACGAGGCACAGTGGTTCGGGGAAACACTGGTTCCGGTTGTCGGCAAGCTGCTGGAGAAAGGGTACCATGTGCTGGTAGCCGGCCTGGCGATGACATTCGACCGCCAGCCGTTTACTCCGGTACCGGCGCTGATGGCGCTGTCGGACCGGGTCACCAAGCTGTCGGCTGTCTGCAGCATCTGCGGGGCAGACGCTGTTTATCATAAGCGGGTGACAGCGAAAGGTCCGAAGGTAGATCCCTTAAAAGCAGATCCGGGGTTTGTGTCGAAAATGGATGCCTCCGTATTCCAGGCCAGATGCCGCGACTGTTACCGGAAAAAATAAATCCGGACTAAGACGGCTGCGGGCAGTCAATCTGAGTAATAAAGGCGGTTTCAATCCGGATGTATGCTTCCGTCAGGACTTCATCCGACTGGCAGCCAGGCAGTTCGGAAATAATGGTCAAAACACCACGGATTGCCCGCTCATATCCGCCGGGCACAAGCATAAACTCATGGATTCCGTAAACTCTGGCCAAGGATAAGGTTCTGCGGAAAAGTTCCATGTAACAGCCTTCTCCGCCTTTGGTGTCACGGTACTTTCCGATTTCCGTTTCCAGGTACATAAGCCAGTCAGTATTTGATATGGGTAGATTTTCTTTCATATTTGCCGGGTAATCCGGGTATGTTAAAATACATAAGTCCGTATTATAGCGCCCCGTTCGTCCTTTGCCTCGCCGAATCCCGACTGAGTCGGGAGCAGGCGGGTAGCGGCCGGAGGGAACGCGCAAATTTTACGGCAGTGATTTAAATCAATGCGCCCCGTTCGTCTAGCGGCCTAGGACTCCTGGTTTTCAGCCAGGCAATCGCCGGTTCGAATCCGGCACGGGGTACAGATAAAAACAGATCGGATTTATCCCGATCTTTTTTTATCTCTGTTGCTCTGAGTCGGTTTCAGAACCGGTTTACCGGTTCGCAGTCCAGGAGTTCGCGAGTAAATTCTAATTTACGAGTGATTACTCCTGGTGAGTCCCGATCATTCTTGATCGGGAAATCCGGCACGGGGTACTCATCTTTTTGAAATATTATTACTTTAATTCTTGTAGAACTTTCTTCACGAATTTTCCGAATTTCCGATCTTTTTCTCTTTTCTCCAAATCGGTCAATTTATAAAATTCAGATTCTTTTTTTAATTTGATAAAATTCCGATATTTATATTCGTCGAGTTTATTTTCTTTAACAGCCTGTATCACTGCACAACCTGGTTCACTGGTATGTATACAATCAGAAAATTTACAATCTCGAGATAGGAGGTTTATTTCGTCAAATACATTGACAAGTCCCGTATCTGATCCAGAAATTCCTACTTCTCTCGTTCCCGGATTATCAATAAGGAGTCCTCCGCTTTCCATAAAATACATTTCGCGGCTGGTGGTTGTGTGCTTTCCTTTTCCCAGTGATATGCTTATTTCCCTGGTTTTTATTTCATCTTTTCCGAGTAATTTATTGATAAGTGATGATTTACCTACTCCGGAAGACCCAAGAAAACAATACGTTTTTCCTGCTTTAATGAATCTTTTAAGATCAAATACGCTATTTTTGGTAAAAATACTTGTGGTAATAATATCGATATTAGTAAACCTTTTTTTTATTTGATTAATTCTAAAATTCAAATCACTTTCTGAAATTAAGTCAGTTTTATTAAGTATAATTACTGGATTAATCTTACCTTCTCTTGTTATAACTAAAAATCTTTCGATCCGATTGAGATTATAATCCCTGTCCATTGATTCCACGATAAATGCTATATCAATATTTGTGGCGATTATCTGAGTTTCCTGTTTATCACTGTATTTTTTCTTAATAATTGATTTTCTGGGAAGTATTCCGCGAATAAGTGCTTTTCCTTCTTCCAGCTCAGTTATTACTACCCAATCACCCACAGCAGGATAATCTTCTCTTTTTGTGGCGATAAACATCTGTTTTCCGGTAATTCTTGCTAAGAATTCACCATTTGCACTTCTTATCCAATATGCTTCCCGATATTCCGCAATAACTCTAGCAACCGGATATTTAGAAAATCCCAATTTTTTTCGTTCAGATTCAAAATATTCACCATACCCTAAATTCTCAAGAGTGAGTTTTGTCTTGTTCATTAATTTTATTATACTGTGAGGCTAAAAAAGTTCCAATTTGGTACCAACACGTGTATAAGAAATTCCCGCCGTTAGGCGGGATTCTTATACCCCAAACATGAGAACCGTGTACATAGGAGCGGTTCGTCTCTGCCCGTCCGTAGCGTCTGAACGAAGGAGGGAATCCGGCAGTTGACGATCCTAAGCGAAATCGAAGGAGAGTCTTACTGCTGGTTAATCCCATGAGCGGAGCGAAACGGGAAAACCGGCACGGGGTAGAATTCAACTTATCTGATACAATAGAGTCACCATGGTAAACAAAAAAATCTTATCCGGTATAATATTGCTGATGCTTGCCGGTTTGGCCGTGTATTTCTGGAACAATTATCAGATTACTGTCACTGAAAGGCCTGACAAGCCGATCAGACTACCCTCTCAGATCTCGGGCCAGTGCGGCATAGAAAACTGCCACGGTTTGGATATTACCTGCGGCCCCGAGGTTCCGGAAGCCTGCACAGCCATGTATGCGGCCGGGGACAACTGCCGGCAGTTTGCGTCTTGCCGGAAAACCGGTAACAGTTGCCAGGTTGTTTTGAGTCCGGAGTTTAACGATTGTAAATCCTGCGTGGAAAAATGCGAGCGGGAAAGTAAGGACAGTCAGATCGACTTTTTCCAGTGTGAAAGCAAATGTACCTCCACTGAACAGTGATCTTCATTAGTGAACTTACGGTTAGAATCCCGGTAGCCGATATTTTTTTAGGTGAAACGGCTTTTGATCCCGACCATGCCATATCCGGTTAATATGATATAATCCTATAATATGAAATCGGCCGAAAGATCAATTCCGGATGAATCCTTTGATAGTGACATAATCGGTAAACAGATGGGGGCAGCAATACGGGACCTTTTATATCCCGATGCATTCGGAATACCCAGTGAACTTTTTGGCAGCTTCATCAACCGATCATATCCCGGAATAGTCAGATTCATCGGCCGCGACTACCTGGCCAGGATCGGTGACGATGAATTTGTAGGTGGAGTCAATATTCCCTTCCTGGACGGATCCGTAACTGTCCGTGGTCAATCTTCAGGCGCAATTATTCAGTGGCCAAATGAGGTTGGCTATGCGAGGGATATTCAGCGTATTTGGAAAGATAAATCCGCTCGGTATAAAAAAATAAAGTCCGATCCAAAATGGTTACTGGCAGCTGAACATGCCGGACACGTTATTTCCTACGACAACATACTCCGGTGGCTTGAAAATCAGGTCCGGTCATACCGTGAACGGAATTTTTCACCACTTTGACTGTTTCCTGTTCCGGCTGGTAAGTACGGTTACTGAAAAAACGGCAGATGTTGTCCGGGTTAATGCACTTCCCATTGTCATGCTAGGCTCCGCCAGAGCAATATACAGGCATAGCTGCGGTAGGGCGACCAGCGCCGGGTAATTTTTCTGATTTGGTCCTGAGTCAGTGGCCGCTTTTTACCGTACAGCCTGTTAACAGCCCGCATAAGTCCCGCATCTCCGAAGGAGAAAACGTCCGGCCGGCCGAGGGAAAATATCAGAAACATCTCCGCGGTCCAGCGGCCGATTCCCTTAACGGAAGTTAAAACCGTGATTACTTCCTGGTCTGTCAGGCGGTCCAGCTTACTGCTAACCAGTCTCCCATCCAGAAATGCACTTGCAGTATTCCTGATATAATTTGCCTTGGATTCGGAAACTCCCGACACCCGGAGTTCCGATACTGACATTTTAGTACCATTTCCGGAGTAACCGACCGGCTCGGGAAAAGGTCACTGAACCGGCTCCAGATTGTTGCCCCGGCTTTTTCCGACAGCTGCTGGCAAACTATCGATTCGGCCAGGTCGGTAAAATATGAATCTGACGCGGATATCCGTATGTTGCTGTGACCGGTGTATAGTGAGGCCATTTCCGGATCAACGGTTTGAAAATGGTTAAATACCTTCTGGTTCATATATTCTGCAGTATAGCAACCCTGTGAAAAAAACTTCCGGTGATATATATTGCGTGTATGGCTTTGCCGGAAATGCGCTTATATACCGGTATATTGCCCTCCGGAGATACATTTCAGAATCACCAGGGCTTATGCCAGGTAGCCGAACTTCATGTACTTTATCATGTCCTGGCGCGGGCACCGCAGGGTAATTTGTGGACTCCGGCACTGATAGACGGTAAAAAGGTTGATGTATTGGCATATGACGGGCCCTCGGTTCTGGTGAATCCGGGATACCCCGATCTGCCGCTTTTATTGGTACTTGAAGACGGTGCAGAAGCCGCACTCAGCCGGGAATTTCGACTTGACCGGTTATATGATATCTGGCTCTCGGCGAAGTCGATGGTGAATAATCCGTATATGCATCCGAAACCTGATCAACGGAAGTTTATAGCTCAGGTTAATACAGTATTGACCAGGTCAGGCATTGATCGTCCGTCACAACAAACTTTGGAAAATGTTTTTCTTTCGTCACTAAATCTGGTAAATGAACCTTAAAACTTCACGTATACATTATTTATTCATAATTACCATTTTATTGACAAATATATTTACAATTACTACACTTTGTATATGGACACGCCGAAGTATGACCTGAGCAGCCATTTACTGGGTAACCTGACAACCATCGAACGGTTATACGGCAATCTGGAATCCCTCAGGATACCTGCGAAACTGGAAATTAATCTGGAAAGGCATAATCTGATCCGTTCCTCCTATGCATCAAACCGGATTGAAGGCAATCCGCTGACACTACCGGAAGTCACCAACCTGCTCTTGGATGACCGGACTCCGGTGAACCGGGATGAGAAGGAAGTGGTCAATTATTTCGGAATCCTCAAGCGGCTTGACGAATACGCCCGGCAGCCGCTCAGCGTGGAACTGGTTGTCCATTTCCATAAGAACCTGATGACCGGCGTCGACAAAGCTGCCGGAACGATCAGAAACGTCCAGGTCGTCATCGGCAAGTACCGTGAAGAAAAAGGTAACGTTTCCCTGACGGTAAAACACAATCCCCCGTTCCACGACCGCAAGCGGATTATTGCAGCAACTGCCGAACTCCTGTCGTGGGCTGACAAATCGGGCTTGCCTACGGCAATCACTGCCGGCCTGTTTCACCACCAGTTCGTTTATATCCATCCGTTCGAAGACGGAAACGGCCGGGTCTGCCGGATATTGACGGCACTTCTGTTTCTTAGGGCCGGGTACCGTATCAACCGGTACTTTATCCTCGACGACTATTACGACATTGACCGCCAGCAGTATTCCGATAAGCTCCACAGCGCGGATACCGGCGCCAAAACCGAGTGGCTGGAGTATTTCTCCGACGGGGTTAAGTTCTCCCTCCAGAGTGCCTTGGCCAAATATGAAAATGCCCTCCGTCAGCTGCGGTTTGCGGAAAAACCGACACCCAGGGAAAACCAGGTTCTCAAGATCCTGACCGAAAACCGGGAAGCGTCCTCAGCGGATATATCCCGGGAGCTGAAAGTCAGCCGTCAGCAGTCTCACGCGCTTCTCCGGTCGCTTCTGGACAAAGGATTAATCGAAAAGAAAGGCAGTACCAAATCCAGCTACTATTTCATCAAGTAAATCCCACCCGTACCCTTATATTTGTCGATCTGATAGGATACATATATGGACAAAAAGATTAAAGTCATCAAGCGTGACGGTACTTCTGAGGATTTCGAATCCGATAACATAGCCCGCGTGGTAACTGCTGCCGGGCTTACACCGGAAGAAGCCCAGGCGCTGGCCCGGGGGGTTACGGAAACAGTCAGTCTGCGGGGTAAAAACGAAATTACATCACTGGAAATCCGTGATCTGGTGCTGGAAGAGCTGAAATTGGTCAAGGGAAGCGCTGCCGATCTTTACCAGTGGTACGAATCAACAAAAAAATAACCGGACAAGAGCGCTATTGTGCCAGCTGCGGCACCTCACGGTTGTCCGGTTTCGGAAATTACTACACTTTAAGTTGAAGACTAACTATCCGGCCAGAGCCGGGATGAACTGCTGGCTGGCTATGTCAACCAGACCCAAGTCGGTCAGTCTGATCTGGGGAACCACCGGCAGCGCCATTGCTAAAAGGTGGATCGGATATGACTGTGGCAGCCCGAGTTTAGTCAGTGCCGCTTCGAGATCAGTCTCCTGTGACGCGACATCCGCTACAGTCAGTGGACTCATGAGTCCGGCAATCGGCAGTGCTACTGTCGCCAGAACCTGACCGTTAAGAACCGCCGTCAATCCGCCGCCGACACGTTCAAGTTCCCGTGCTGCCATAAACATGTCTTGAGGATCGCGTCCGATTATGGCCATGTTATGGCTGTCGTGACTAACAGTCGATGCCACGGCTCCATTGGTCAGCGGATAATTGATTACCGGGCAGAACGTGGGTCTGGTGTTTTGCCCGTGACGCGCAATTAT
>Ga0154812_101_pt2 | contig 20300 bp, 23 predicted proteins | sample Rifle2008BG16ft_FD_105820 | JGI IMG/M metagenome (GOLD analysis project Ga0154812, IMG submission 105820) | Candidatus Gottesmanbacteria bacterium RBG_16_52_11 | reverse complement strand
ATAACCGGCCGGTGAGCTCGGAGTATATCCCTCCCCCGCCGCTGGCAAGGATCCTGGGGGTTTCGTCAAACAGCAATAAGCGGATTGAGGTTGACCTGACCAACCAGAAGCTTTACGCATTCGAGGATAACAATAAAATCTACGACTTCCCCATTTCTTCGGGACTGTACGGCCGGACACCGACCGGAGAATTCAACATCTGGATCAAACTCCGCTATACCCGGATGCAGGGCGGCAGCAGAGTTCTGCACACCTATTACAATCTGCCTAATGTCCCGTTTACTATGTATTTCGCCAATGACCAGATCCCCCAGAGCCGGGGATACGGCATCCACGGCGCTTACTGGCACAATAATTTTGGCCATCCGATGAGCCACGGCTGCATCAATATGCGCATCGCCGACGCCGAAAAAATATACTACTGGTCCGAGCCGAACCTGAACGGAAAATCATCGCTGCGGGCCACCGAGGACAATCCCGGAACGCACATCATCATATACGGCACGGCCCCGGCATCGTAACTCATCCAAACCGGGGTAATTTAAGTTTTATAGACCGGCGGAACGCACAATTCTCAGTGCAAATTCGGGTCTTCCACCCGGCGTTTTCGGCGAAAGTGTTTCGATATGCCCGCGTCGGTTGAAGAAAGATAGTCCGACTTTGGACGCTTCTTTCCTTATCGGACCGCTTTTTTCCCATGTATTCGTTTTTAGATTGAAATGGACTTCCTCCCTAATCTCTTTTCCTGAAGCGTCCTTAAGCGTACGGAAAAATTTACGGAAGATCCGCCGTTCGCTGGTAAACTCGGTTCTGGCTGGTGTCGGGCCGACTTCGTATTGTGCCTGTATGCCGGGGGCATCCGGGACATCAACGGTATAAAGTCCCTTTTCACTATTCCAAACTCCTCCGGTAACTAAATATTCCTTCTGTTATTCTACGGCTCTCCTTCTTAAGGCCTCAGGGGATTGAGCGGCGGTTCCTTTCTTTCCCGGCAGGTAGTCGATTGCAGTTTCTCCCATACATACTTAATTATATATAGGTCAGATGTAGTAATCAATTTGTTTGGACACCAACATCATTCATCAGCCGGTTTAGCATTGTTATCCGGCAAGGTATTGCCGCGCTTCATGAAGGGGCAGCAGCACCGGCAATTCCGGATCGGTAAATATGGCTTCGTACCGGACCAGGGTCCGCACCAGCGGTTGGCCTTCCATAACCATCGTCAGGCGTCCTCTGAGGATATAGCCCACCGGTCCGCCTGTCTCCGGAATAAACTGTTCGACTGCAGGATCGTGTCCGGACAAAGCTCCCAAAGATATCAAAGCAGCTTCCGGAATATAGAAATTATTCACTCCGGAAATGTGCAGCGACTGGTCCGGAACATCCGGGAAATCCCGCCCGCCCCGGTCGATGCCGACCGCCAATCCGCCCGCCGAAACCAGCCGGGTCAGCGTTTCCGGCGGAACCGCCAGTACCGGCGGTTCAGCCATCGTATGTCCGGTTTCACCGGGATACCGGTGGGTCCGGATTTCTCCATCAGGCATAACCAGTAAACGGACTGCTTCGCGGATGCTCAAGGGAATCCATTGAAGCGCCTCCGGTCCCATGCCGAACCGGTCTTCGTTCCGGCACAATTCATCACCCAGCTGGGCGGTTATCGCCCTTGACACATGATCCGGAAGCACCCGGTCCGGAAGCGGCAAACGGAAGTAACTCTCATATGGCGGCTGTCCTTCTGACAACATTAGGAGCATTATACTACCTATAGTCCGAAAACGGATTTAACAGTGGCTTATGCCTGACGCGTCAGGAGAACAACTTCAGTCCGGGCGATCTGCCAACCTTCGCGGGCATAAAGAACGGCGGCCGTAAGCGGATCGTTTTTGTGATGCTTGAGCAGATGCCCCACGTTTCTGGCGATAATCCGTTTAACTCTTTTCCCCCGGTGGGCGTGATTGATAACCTGTTCGATGCCGTTACCTACCGTTTCGGCGACCCGGACGAAGGGAAGAACCGTCTGTTTGCGGTATATCCGCTGCCCGGTCACAGAGGCAAATATATTGAACCGATATTCATTGACCGAAAGCACCATATCCCACTTGCCCGCCCGGTATGTCGAAATCAGGTCAGTAACATGATCCGGCCGCAGTCTGGATATATCGGCGTCAACCGTGAGGATATGATCGTGAGAGGCTGCGTGCCACCCGGCGACGATACCGGCGCCCTTGCCCAGGTTGGCGGCAAACCGGACCAGCTTCACCCCGGGAACTCCCGACACCGCGGCGGCGCTGCCGTCCGTGGAGCCGTCATCCACGGCAATAACTTCATCGACACCGGGGTGGCCGGTGAGAACGCGGGCTACGTGGGCAACCGATACCTCGTTATTGTATATAGGGATGACGGCGGAGATGCGCATATCCGTATTGTACGGTCAGATTGCCGTACCGGCTACCCGGCAACCTGTATGTCGAGATATACGGACAGGTCATCCCCTTCACGCTCAAATCCGATTGCGTTGACGGTAAAACCGCCGCTTTCCGCGAGCCGGACCATCGGTACCATAACGAGAAATTCCGGATCGGTAATCCGGACCGAAGGATCGCGGAAAGCAGAGTCCAGGTAGCCTGAGGCTTTCAGAACCAGCAGTGAATTATGATGATCCACCGTAGCTATGACACGGGTTGCCGGCTCCAGGGTAGCGGAAAAAGCACCCAGCAGCTCCCCGCCGCCAACCAGTCCATAATCATCCAGTAACCAGATTTCCGGGATCCGGATAATATCCGGACCGGGAATTACCAGAAGCATTCCTAACGGAATCCGGTCAGCACCGTAGGCGATGTATCTGTCAGGCCCTTCAGGTCCGTAACCGTCAGGCCGGGGCATGAATTCTACCGACTCGATTGCCGGCATAAATATTATTGAGGCAGGATTATTTATTCAAGATAATCCCGTAACCTTTTACTTCTTGAGGGGTGACGCAACTTACGCAGTGCTTTTGCCTCAATCTGCCGGATACGTTCACGGGTGACGCCGAAAAGCGCCCCGACTTCCTCGAGAGTCCGCGGCCGGCCGTCCTCCAGACCGAACCGGAGAATCAGTACTTTCTTCTCCCGGTCGGAAAGGGTCGCCAGGACTTCCTCCATGTGTTCCTTAAGAAGCTGCCGTGATGTCTGGTCAAACGGTGACGGTCCCTGGTCGGATATGAAATCCCCGAGATGGCTGTCTTCCTCGTCACCGACCGGGGTTTCCAGGCTGGTCGGCTCCTGCGATACCTTCATGATCTCCCGGACTTTGGTGACGTCGACTTCCATGATCTTGGCGATTTCCTCGGGTGCGGGCTCTCTCCCCAGGTCCTGCATCAGCCGCCGGGAAGCACGGGCAAAACGGTTGATGGTCTCGACCATGTGGACCGGTATCCGGATCGTCCGGGCCTGATCGGCAATCGCCCGGGTAATGGCCTGACGGATCCACCAGGTGGCATATGTCGAGAACTTGAAACCCTTGCGCCAGTCGTATTTCTCAACCGCCCGGATCAGCCCCTGATTCCCTTCCTGAATCAGATCCAGGAGGCTCATACCCCGGCCGATATACTTTTTGGCAATCGACACCACCAGCCGGAGATTGGATTCGATGAGCTTCTTTTTCGCCCGGCGGTCGCCTTTCTCATACCGCTTGGCCAGGGACATCTCGTCGGCAAAAGTCAGAAGGGGTATCCGGCCGATTTCCTTGAGGTACATCCGGACCGGATCGGAGACTCCTTCGGCGCTAGCCCGGGCCAGGGCTTCGATTTCCTTTTCCAGCTCCTGGATGCTTTTACTGGCTTCGCGCTCGTCATCCTGGGAAGTCGTTTCGAAGACGTCGACACCCGCCCGGATCAGCTTGTCATACAGGTGATCGAGTTCGATGATATGGTCTTCCGGCCGGGGATAAAGATACAGGATGTCGTCCTGCGTGACGAAGCCGTTTTCCTTGCCTTCGCGGATTAAGTCCTGGGGTGTATTTAGGGTCCGTGCTTTAGCTGCCATAAGCTCCGATAGCCTCCGCCGTAAGCGTACACCGCTGCCGAAACAACCGTGCCGCTTCTGACAAAGCGCTTCGCTTCCTGCTTTAAGGTGAGGCGATTATATCAGAGGACGGAGGGCTTTTCCAGGGTCCGCAGCTGGTTCGTCAGCTCAGCAACCGTCTGCTGCAGTGACAGATAAGCGGTCTCTCCCGCTTCGTCTGCCGGCATTTCCCGGAGCCGGGCCGTCGTGTCGCGGATTTTACGCTTGAGGACGGACTTATGCAGTTCCTTAAGCGCCCGGGACCATTCCCGCTCGACGAGTTCGGCATCGTCAATCACGGACGACAGGTCAAACAGGTAAGCCCGGTCAAGTATGGAAAGCAGTTCATTGGGTATCATGCCGGTGAACCGGCCGATGGCAAACGGTGTACCTTCAGCCTGGTACTTTTCCAGCTGTTCGATAATCTGCCGGACGGCCGGAATGCGGAAATCGGAAACGGCGACAGCCTCGCGCAGTTCATCGAGATAATCAAAAGTCCGCGTCTGAACCAGAAGCGACAGGACGTACATTTCCAGGCGCTCTTCGTGGGTAACCGGTTCCGGAGTTGTCGATCCGGACTCCCGGGCCCGGTCGGGCTGCACCGGTTTTTTCAGCCGGCGCATGCCCTCATTCACCACGTCCTCGGATACGTCCAGAACCCGGGCTACCTGTTTCACGTAGTGGGCCTGGATGATCGGGTTTTCGATCCCCGCTATCTCCGGCAGCAGCTCGGTACTGATTTTCTTTTTGCCGAATGCGGCTGTCCGGTCGTAACGCCTGACAGCAGAACTGATGAAATAGTCGTAAATCGGCACGGCAGCGGATACGGCTTTCTTAAATGCGCCCGGGTTAGCCCGGACAACTTCGTCCGGATCCTGGTTTTCGGGAAGGACGACGACCCGGATATCCAGGCCGGCTTTTTCGGCGATGCCGATACCGCGCCGTGACGCTGCATCGCCGGCAATGTCACTGTCAAACGCGATTGTCAGGCGCTCGGTAAAACGGCGCAGGAGCGCAACGTGACCATCCGTCAATGCCGAACCCTTGACGGCGACGATATTGGCTACGCCGGCCTGAAACGAGGATATGACGTCGAATTCTCCCTCAGTCAGTATGCAATCGTTTTCCTTCTGGATGGCGGATTTGGTCACATCCAGTCCGTACAGGACGTTGCCCTTGATGTATACCGGTGTTTCGGACGTATTGATATACTTGGCTTCTTTCGCATCCGGATCAAGCATTCTTCCGGAAAATCCGACGACATTCCCCCGGTGGTCCCGGAGGGTAAACATGATCCGGCCGCGGAAACGATCGTACATGCCGCGTCCGCTCCGGGACCGGATGACCAGTCCGGCTTTTTCCAGAAGCTCTGCGGCATACCCCTTTTTCGTCAGGTACCGGTACAATCCCTCCCAGCCGTTCGGACTGTACCCGAGCATGAATGTTTTAGCGGTTTTGTCGGATACCCCCCGGTGCTTGAGGTATATCCGGGCGCGCTCACCCAAGTCATGCTTGGTCATCAGGTAATGGTAGAACTCACTGGCCAGATGGTTAACTTCGAATATTTTCTGCCGGATCCTGCCTTCCGGCGTGTCCGGAATGCGATGCGTCAGCGTGACTCCGGCCGTAGCTGCCAGCGTTTCCAGGGCTTCGGAAAAATCGACCCGGTCATACTCCATGACGAAATCGATGACCGATCCGCCTTTGCCGCACCCGAAGCAGTGAAATGTCTGCCGGTCGGGGGATACGATGAAGGAAGGGGTTTTTTCCGAATGGAACGGGCATAAGCCCTTGAAATTCCGGCCGGCCTTCTTCAGCGGTACTTTCGCGCCGACGATATCGACAATATTCAGGCGCGATTTAACATCATCAATGTCGGACATGGCAGCCTAAAGATAGCATACGGACCGCAGAAACCCAAAATCCCGCGGGCTCAGTCGACCAGCGGCAGCGCAAACGGGTGTTTGCGGTATTCAAGGTATTTCCGGATCGAATCACCATGATCGAAGGCAAATTCGTCAAACGGCAGCAGACTGCCGAAGGGAATCCATTCGACTTTCGACGACTCGGCATCAGCGACCCCGGTCTGCCTGAGGGGCCGGATGAGATATTCAAGCACCACATTCTGCCGGTCTTCCATCGGCCGGTCAGGCCGGGAATTGACCCGGAACAGGCTGATGATCTCGCCTTCCCAGCCGGTCTCTTCCCGGAGTTCCCTGAGAATCCCTTCCGCGCCGGTCTCGTCCCGATCCAGAAATCCCGACGGCAGCGACCATTTGCCGGTTTCCAGGAGCGGACCGGCACGCTTAACCAGAAGGAGCGCCCCCTCCTTCTCGACAATCGCATGGGTGACCACATGCCGCAGGTTTGCCGGTGAACCGTTTTCAAACTTACAGCTGATCATATTATTACGCCCCGAAGGGAGAAACCTACCGGATGATGTCGGATATCCGTATCATACCATCGCCTTCCGGCCGGCACACCGGCACGATCCCGGAGCGGTTTGCCGTGGTCACGAACGGCAGATCCTCTTCCCTCAGGCCTCCGGTGTACCGGTTACGGATTTCACGCGTCAGATTGTCAAAATACTTATGCCAGTCGGACGGCCAGTCATTTCGGGGTGAAGAGAGCAAATTAGCGCAGGCCCGGTCTTCGGGAACTTCGGGATCGGAAAACGAACGCTCCCCGGCTGCCACCACGGTAATGCGGGAGACGCCGGTTCTGGCCAGCCAGCCCTTGACGGCTGCCAGATTCTGATAAGAGGCTGTCACGACCATGCCCGCCCCCGCACCCAGCGCCCGGCTGACCGCCCGCGTCCCGTTACTGGTCATATAGAGCACGGTTTTCCCCTTCACGTTAATCCGGCGGATGTCGGCCGGATGATTGGAGGCAGCAAAAAATGAGGCCGGCAGCACTGAACTTTCACCGATAACCAGACTGTCCGGATAAGCTGACTTTCCCTGCTCGACCGAGCGTTCGCTGACGGCAAAAAGATTCGCTACCCCGTCGTCCAGAAAACGGACGATGTTCGTGGTTGCCGCTAAAACGTCAATGATGACGCAGATCCCGGAAAGTTTTTCGGGAAGTTCCCAGGACCAAATTACGGAATACTCCTGATTTTCAGTTTTCATGATTTTTGACGGTAAAAACAGTATACGACACCCCGGAGCCGCCGGTTTGACCCGCAGCCATGTTTCGGCTAGCATATCCCGGTATGATTGAAGACGAACCGGTGTCCATAACCGCCGACAGGATTAACATTTCCGGCCTACTTACGGGTGATAATAACGCGCCCGTCGGTGCAGTGCTGTTTCTTCACGGCGGCGGGAAAACCAATTCCAAATCCATCTTCCGGCCGTGGCAGAAGGCACTGGCAGCTGTCGGTTTTCTGACGCTTGCCATCGACTTCCGCGGCTGCGGTGACAGTTCCGGTGAATTTACCGACGGCAGCCTGACCCACCGGCTGACCGATGCCCGGGCGGCCGTGAATTTCCTCAGGAAAGTCAGCCGCCTGCCGGAAAACCGGATCTGTATAGCCGGATCCAGTATGGGCGGGCATATCACGGCGAGGCTGACCGATACATTTCCCGACGTCAGTTCAGTAATTCTGGTCTGCGCCGCCGCTTACTCCGGATCATCCGAACCGCTCCGCCTGGATGACAGTTTCACCCGGGCTATCCGCCACCCGGACAGCTTTGCGGATTCTCCGGCTTTCCGGTCGCTGTCGCGATTCCCCGGCAGCATCCTGACCATTTACGGCGAACACGACCGGATTATTCCCGGTCCGGTAGCGGCCCGGTACGAGTCTTTCGGCCGTAGCCGGGGCGCCGCCATCCGGATTCCCGGCGCCGCCCACCAGCTGCTGCAACCCAAAAGTCCGGATGACGCCAAACGGATGAGGGACCTGATCGACGGGAGTATCGCATTTCTCCGTCAGCTTTTCCCGGTCCGGTCCGGTTAACAGACGCCTGACATACAGCGGTCCAGATACTCCTGCAACTTTTCACCGGACCGATTTCCCGGACTTATCCGGTACAGGAAAAACCGGTTCTCCGGGGAAACCGCCGCACCCGGAGCTGATGTCACTGCCGTCCGGTATCCGCCCGCAGCTACCGCACCTGCCGCGGCCCGGTCCAGAGCGCCGAACGGGTACGAAAAAGAATGTACCGGCACCCGGAAAAGTTTCTCCAGTTCATTTTTGCTGCCGGACACTTCTTTCTGCACTTCGGATAAACCAACTCCTGCCAGCGGCCGGTAATTCAGTCCCGCCGCACCTATTTCCACCAGTCCGCCGGCCACGGCCCCGCGGACTTCGGCAACGCTGAGATGTCCCGGCCGGCCGAGTAAATTGACGGGCGGGAACAGCGTAACCGGAATCCGGTATTTGCGGATCAGCGGAAAGGCATCGGTATGAAAATCCCGGTATCCGCCGTCAAAAGTGAGGACTACCGGACGGAGCGGCAGTACAGCCCTGCCGTCCAGTATGTCAGACAGGTCCGACATCGTCAGGAAGGTATATCCGGAGTTAAGCAGGGTGCTCAGCTGCCGGTCCAGAACTTCCGGAGGGACGGCATCCGGCTGGCCGGGACCGGCTTGCCCGATATGCCGGTACCGCAGAACCGGCAGGCGAAAACCCTCATCCGGTGCTGATGATCCCACATCAGGAACTAAATCCTCAGGCAGTTGCGTTACTTCAGTACCGGCAACATCCGCATTATCGCGGAAAAATCCGGCCATCACCGTCACTGCGGAAATTGCGGCGAAAACCAACAGCATGCCGGCAGCCAGTGTTTGCGGAATCAGTGCCGGTACCGGAATAATGCGCAGGTGCGGACGGGCCATAGAACTACCATTGTACATAAAACCTGCCGGATTATGTCACCCCGGGGGCTACTCATCTGAGAGTCAGCTTCCTGCCTGTCATCCGGTTTGCTGCATCCGTGTCAGCCGGTGTCGGACGGCATGGCGTAACGGAAATCAGACCGGAAAGGATCGCGCCGGTATCGTACTGGGTGTCGGTATCCGGATCGGAGGCCAATGTCGGCGGATAGGAAAATTTACCGGCTTTCGGATCAAGCGATATCGGATAGCGGTAAAACGCATCCAGCTTCGGCTGGAACCGGGTAAACAGCACCGAACGGCTGGATTCGGCGGGAAAATTCACGTTCAGTATCGGCGCCTCCCAGAAGTTTTCCGCGATACACCGCAATATGATGTCACGTGCCACCCTGCCGGGATAATTAAGGTAAGATGTGATATCCTCATCCGCCGCGTGTTTCTTAAACCAGAACTCAACCGGCAGAAACCAGGATAAAACGATAGCCCGGGGTGCCAGACCGACCGAGATGGCATGGCCGGCAGCCGTAAATGTCCCGGATGACAATATCGAACCGCTGACGTTGGCGCCGAAGTTAATCCCCGACAGCACCAGATCATAGACGGCATCACCGCGGGACTTGACGACTTCCATGGCATCGACCGGATATCCGTCAACCCAGATGACCGGGACACCCTCAATTTCGCTTTCCCCGTACTTGCCGCCGGTTGAAACGCTGATATGACCACCGACTCCGCTCATCTGGCTGATGGTGGCGGCAACCTGAAGGTCAAACCGGTCCTTGAGCATCCGGACCAGCAGCCTGATGCCGATAGCGTCGTACCCGTCATCCCCGGTCAGAAGCACCCTTTTCACAACCATACCTGCCATTATCGCACACCACCGGTCCGCCGTGAATAATGTGCCAGGAACCGGATGAGGGGCCGGACTTCTCCCGGCGGGGAAGGAAACTACAGCCCATGCCGTATAATATAGGGGCGAGGTTACGCTTCGTATGGCAGGAATGGAGAAAGCAATGCCCAAGCCTGAAGCAGGATTACCCGGCGTGCCGAAACCGGCCGACCGGCCTGATGTGACCGGTGTGCCTCAAAACGGTGGGGAACGTCCGGTGGAGCCGGCCGAAGGCAGCCCGATGCAACAACTCGTATCCCGGGCTGCAAACTCCCCGGCCGGAGACAGCGGACCCATAACGGTTGCTTTGCCGGAAACAGGAGCAGCAATTCCCATTAATCCCGAAGCAGTGCCTCCGGAGAAGAAAAGCGCGCTTGAAGAATCGAAAAACTTCATCCGGGATTACCTGACCACCGGCGACCTGATACTCCGGCGTTACGCTCCGGAAAACCGGAAGCGGATCATCGCCCTGGGGACGATCATTTCACTGTCTGATGCCGGACTGGCATCACTGTCACATTTCAGAAGAAAACTGCTCCACGATAAAAACATAGCCGCGCACCTTCTCAAAGGCGCAAAAGACGCAATGAGCATGAATGCGTTATCCGACGATGAAATAGATACATTTCTCGATCATGCTGAGGAAAACCCGCTCTGGAAAAAGCTCGGCGAGAAACAACAGACGGGTTTCGAAAGGTACGTCCGAAAAACATTCGCCCTGCAGACTCAGGTAAAAGACGGGGGTTCCCAATCCAATGATTCATCTGACACAACTGAGCCGCCGCCAGATGATGCTACGAAAAAACTTTACGCGAAACTGGCCAGGGAGACACTACGCAGTATCCCGTCAAACCGGCTTCCCCCTACACTGAAAAAAAATGCAACCGGTAAATTACTGGATGCTGCGGCGATAGTGTATTCGAAGAAACCGACTATGGACACCGTCTATGACCGGCTGGGTAAATGGATCCTGCGGGATGCCAACTGGGACCTCAGCAAAGACGTCCCGACCGAAAAACCACTGCAAATCCGGGCTACAGAACTTCTGGAACGGATCAGAAAACTGGACCCGACTGACCTTAAGGCATCTGCCCGGAAAATCGTCCTGGTGGACGTGCTATACCCCGTGTACATCGATGCCGCTGAACTGCTGCTCCAGAAAATTAAAATCAGGGCTCTAACCTCTATGGAAACAGAGTTATTAGAGGTCAAGCACCATCTGAACGAACGTATCGCAACATCACTCCTGTTGCGGGATTTCGAATATACCGGAGGCCAGTCTCCGGTTGACTTCCTCCAAAAGGTCTACCGCAGCCGAAATTCAGTAACAGGACTGGTCAAATCATACGCGGATATACTGCCGACGGTAATCTCTTTCGGCGGCAATTTCGTACCGCGGTTTTCCGGCGGTAGCTGGGTGACTCCGGCGATGACCGCCGCCCGCTTAAGTGCCGCATACTATCTCAGAGACAGACCCAGCCACCAGCCGCAGATACGACGGAAGTTACCCTTGAAATTCTGGGAACCCAGGGACGAAGATTTAGTGATGAGCCGGATTGTTGATGGGCTGGAGCTTATCAAAACCAGCCCCTCCGTCAGTGACAGAACCAGGGAACTGACCGAGGTGATGGATAAAAGCGACCGGCGCCAGAACGAGTGGGAAAATGAGATATGGAACCGGCCAAAGTATAAACCGTACAATCCTATCAAGCGGATCCGGCAGGACGTGGGAAAATATGTGCAGCGCCTCCAGGATGAAGGGTATGTCTCCGAACTGATTACCCAGGGGGCAGGCGTGCTTCATGCACTCACCGAATACCGGAAACCTATCGGAGATGCACTGTTTCATACTCCGAGCTTCATGGTGAAGGACCGGATCCGCCGGACATACGGCCGGGCGGAAACGGTTGACCAGGCCAAAGAAAACATTATTGCCGGACAGAAGGCGCTAGGTAGTGCATACCTCAGATACCAAGCCGGAATTTCGGGATTACGGTCGACAGAAGCTGATCTTTATAAACTCCAAAACCGGTTCAAAAACATCCGGCAACAGCTGCAATCGTTCCACGAACTGGAAGAACTGCTGGGACCTTATGATCCGGCGGATGCCCCAGACGGACCTAAAGAAAAAGCCCGTTTGAGTGTCAACGATCTGTCTGACCATTCAATCAGAGTACGCAACCTGACGTTCAAAAATATCCTCCGGGATGTATCCATGGATATCCCCCAGGGATCAATCGTGGTAATAGAGGGCCCCTCCGGTGCGGGGAAGACTACCCTGATCCGACATATGCTGGGACTTTATACAGCTGTCCCAGGTACGGTAAGCTACGGCGGCGTTGATCTCGGGGATATTAAACGGTACAGCGAGGACTCGATTTACTCTATCATCGGGTACGCCCACCAGGAACCGCGGATTTTCCCTGAACTGACACTCCGGGAAAACCTGACGCTGTGGACACCGAACCATATTGAGGATGACCAGCTGAAGGAGATACTCAGTGACCTCCTGCTGGACAAGTTCACCGGCCGGCTGGATGAGAAAATCAAGAACCTGTCCGGCGGTGAACGGCGGCGCCTGAGTATCGCCCGGGCAATCATCCGGAATCCCAAAATCCTGTTCCTCGACGAGCCGTTATCAAACCTGGACCGGGATTCCCAGAAACAGGTCATGGAAATCGTTGGCCGGTTGCACCGGCAGAATCCGGATATGACAATTATCGGGGTCACACATGAAGAGATGTTTGAAGCAGTAGCCGATCAGGTTATCGATGTCAGAAAGGTCAACGGTCCTCCGCAGGTGAAAACCGTCTACGTCGGCACCGGCAAGCCGGACACGCGCCAGGCGGCTTCCTAACATACTGTTGCTGAATTGTCATATCACGTGATCACTGTGGCGGCGGAGATCAACGGCAGTTCTTCGCCCTCTTTTGTGGTGATGCGGATGAAGTCATTGGCGATGATCCGCTGCGCCCGGCTTATAACGGAATCCCGGCCGAGTTTCGCCCGCTGTCCGGTTTCCAGGTTCTGGTACCAGCCGCCGACCATATAGTGGAATACCCGGTCGGGAAAACCGGTAGCTATCGCCTGCCTCAGCGTCTGCTCACCGGCGTCCCGGCTTTCCATGTCATATCCCAGGTCACCGGCGTTCCGCATCAGATCCCCGGCGGCCTGACGGATCTCCCGGAGTGCCGGGAAGGAAACGAAATTCTCCCGGCACCAGTTGCTGTCAAATCCGTTAATCTCGGCCTGCCGGTAGACATTCAGATGGTTGATCAGGTCGGAAGTATCGGAAACGAAAAACTTCCGGTGCTGTCTTTCGGCTGCATCCCTTTCTCCGGCCGGCGTTGGCAGCAGTTTCCGGTTGGCGGAGCGGATGGCGGCGATAACGGCCATATCCCGGCCGCAACCCAGAAACGACCCCTGCAGTATCATTGCCGCGTCCCGGGGATCGCACCCCAGCTCTGACATGTCCTCGCCGAACGGGGACAGCTTAGCTTCATCGTCCGGATTGAGTGCCCCCAGGAGCCGCAACTGCTGATGCGCCGCTTTCCATTGATCCTTTCCGGGCATATCCATCAGCCGGATCGGATCATGCTCAGCCGAATAACCCATGGCTTTGATCTGGAGCAGTACCGACCGGAGCGGGCTCCTGAGGATCTCCGGCCTGGTTTCGGTCGGGCGGGATTCGTACTCCTGCCTCGTGATAAGGCTGTAATACTCACCCGGGGCAGTACGGCCGGCCCGGCCCTGCCGCTGCAGCATCGAATCCCGGGCACACGGCATGGTCCCGAGGATGGCAATATCACGCTCTGAGTCATACTCCTGCATCCGTACCTGGCCGCTATCAACCACATACCTGACGCCGTCAATCGTCAGGCCGCGTTCAGCAACATTAGTGGAAATGATGATTTTGCGCTCCGGTGAAGGCTCGAATACCCGGGCCCGTTCGGCCAGCGGCAGTTCAGCGTGAAGCGGCATCACGGATACCCCCTTGAGGTTTAAATTCTTGAGTTCCGAAATCGTCCGGCTGATCTCGGATTTTCCGGGCATGAATATCAGCACATCACCCGGAGAGTCAGTTTCATGGATTGCGGCGACAATCCGGGCAGCTTCCCGGGGAATTTCATCTTCCCGTACGCTCCGGTCGGAAAAATGAACATCGACCGGATACGGCCGGCCGGCAGCCTCAATCAGCGGAATGCCGGGAAAGTGTTCACTGATTTTGGCGGCGTTCAGTGTTGCCGACATCAGGACAAATTTGGCGTCTCCCCCTTTCCCCTGGGACTTTTCCGTCAGGGCCAGGCCGATATCCGACAGCAGGTAGCGCTCGTCAAACTCGTCAAACAGGACTACCGAAGCCTGGGAAAGTGACGGATCGTTGCGGATGATGTTTTTGAAAACACCGCTGGTCATGAATACGATCCGGGAGTCATCCGATATCCGGCTTTCCGGTCCGGTCACGTAGCCGACCTTGCTGCCTAAGGGCACGTGCATCTCGCGGGCCACCCGGCGGGCGACTTCGGCGGCCACGTCGACCCGGTTTTCAACCACGAAAATTTTGCCTTTATCGGCAAATCCTTCGGCGTAGAGCGCCTGGGGCACCTGGGTCGACTTGCCGCTGCCGGTCTCGGAGATCAGTGACAGACGGTTGCCGTTTTTAAGCGTCTCCATAACCTGTGGCATCACCTGCCAGATGGGCAGGTCCGGATTACCGATGCCGGCTTCAGGGGGAGGAATTGCGGATTCTGCCTCTGCCATACTCTCAACTATCAGGAATACCTCCTACCATAGTACTTTGAATTGAGGGCAAGAACAAAACTCTGCGGGTACCCATGACGATGAAGACTGTTACAGATCAAATACTGCAGAAAACCGGCGCAGTGTAACTTATCTCTTTTCAGTGGAAACCCGCATAAGCGGAAAATAATTCCTGATATTTCCGGCGTCTCAGGCCGACGTTAATGCAATTTCCGGCAATTTCCGCCAGAACCGTGTCCGGCGCTTTGCCGTTAACGAAACAAAAGGGTCCGTTCTTCAAAAGTCCGGCTATTCCCCTGATACCCTCATCAACTGATATATTGCCGCTGGCAGTGGCATACACGATATTCTGGACCATTTCAGCGGTCCGCATTCTGGATGGCGTGTCCCAAACCGCAACCGCCACCAGGTCATCCGGAGGCACCCGCAGGAATGCCTGTGCGTCCGGGAAAATCTCACTGACCCTCTCAGGTACATCCGCAACAGGCATAATTCTACCCACCGGATCCCTCAGGGGATAACCGGCCGTGGCGCTGTCGCGCATGACGCCGATATTTTCCTCAGTGGGTTTGGTATCAGTGAAAAATACCAGATCCACGACCTGTCCGTCCTGATCCCTTATCCAGTCCGCACTAAAATAATATGTCAGCATGGCATACTTATCGGGAACGTATAAACCGTCTGACTGAATATCTTCTGCCATCTGCACCGGCGTCATCCCCAACTTACGTGCCATTTCACCATTAACGGTATGGATGACATAATCCCTGCCACCCGGTGGTTCATATTCCCTGACCTGCGTCCAGAAACATTCTTTGGAAGACTGCATATTTATAAATTTATTTTATCCGGCCCGGTTTCTGCCGACTCTGAATTCAGGCCTGCAATTCTATCCAGCAATAAGGAGACCAGACCGGTTCCGGATTCCGAGTCGAAATGCCCGCCGCGCGGGATAACCACGGGCGTAACCTGCAGGTCTTCAGCTAATTTCCGTAAACTCGGCTGGGGTACATACGGATCATCACCGCCGTATATAACGCTGCAGCTGCGCACATGGTTCCTGACCCGGGTAAAATCCACGGATTTTACTTTCATGTAAAAATCGTTAATTTCGTCACCGTAGTTGTCTGAGAAACCGGACACGCTGATCAGGGCTTGCACGGGTGAAGCGGACTTTTCGAGGAAATCCAGCGCTGCGACAACTCCTAAAGAATGCCCGACTATGACTAGCTGACCCGGATCAATGTTCCTGACCAGCTCCTGAACAGTCCGAAGCCACTCACTCCGGTCAGGATGATCAGCGTCCGGAAGGGTCGGCATGATGACCGGATATCCTTTCCGCACCAGCTGATCGTGCAGTGTCTGCTGCCAGTATATGCCGGCGCGGCCCATCACACCGTGGAGAATCAGGACGTACATATCCCCAATTATACCCGAGGGGCTGAAAAAGCCGAATTCATATAAGCTTGTGAAACAATTAAAGCAGCACTGCGTACAGAGGAATACTATTAATAGTAGTGCGGAATTGCGTCCGTAAATTATCTACCGACTTTTTTGTAAACCTCAGCAAACGGCTGATCTTTCAGTTGTTTAGCCAGCACGCATTCATCTTCACCGAACCAGGCATTATTCAGTGTGCCGATCAGCTTGAATCCCCGGTTTTCATAAAACGAAATGTTGGATTTTCTTTCCGTATAAAGATACAGGAAGTGCAGCTTGAGAGACAGTGCCAGCTGGTCCCCGAGCCTTAACAGTTCGGAGGCGACCCCCTGCCTGCGGAACCGCTTATCCACACCCAGCCAGTCAACAAAACCCACACCGCCGAATTCCTTTTTCAGAATATAAATTCCGATCAGCTCTTCCTTCACGAATGCTCCCAGAGCGGTATGATCTTTCCGCAGGGCTTCGGTGAAATAAGCAGCGGAAAATATCTGCTGGTAGCTCCGGACGGACTGGGGCTTAAAAACGTCGGACCAGTCTTCCTGCAGAAGACGGAATACGAAGGAGCTTATCAGTAAGGCACGATCAACCCCGATATTTCCGATGCGGAACGTTCTGTTTTTCATAAATTAAACCTTTACCATCAGCATACTCTGACAACTACCCGCTCAGGCTTCCGCTGTACTTATGATATCCGGCAATTATTTCCCGGATATCCTTCTCCGCTTCGGTCATGAGCGGCTTGTTTTTCTGCATTTCCTTCCAGTTGCCTTTTTCCGGGTGCTTCAGTGCCCGGGCAAACCGGTCCCGGAAAAAACCCGGGTATCCCAGTGAAATATCCGCCAGCCATTTCCGGTCACCGATCGAAAAAAACAGGTATGCACCCAAGGACCGGTAGAACAGCCGGATCCCGTCAATATCGGTAATTTCCTTAAAGTATGCTTTCCCTTCCGGAATGATTTCAGTCTCCGGTCCGGTAAACGGAAAAACGTGGATATGGGAGTGAAATACGGTCTGGCCGGTTTTGCCGTGCTCGAATGTGCTCACACTACCGTATGCCTGAAGAATAAATGACGTGAACTTCCGGTATAGCGTAAGAAATTCCCGGTACAGCTGGTCCGGATATGCACCCAGACAGGAAATGTGCTCTTTCGGGATGATCAGGATATGACCGGCAGTTATCGGGTGGACGTCGCAGACCACCCGGAAGCCGTCGGTTTCCGACAGCGGATACTCAAGTGCGACCGACCGGAAATCGCAGTGCTGGCAATTATCCGCCGGACCTATATCGTCTTTCTTATCCATCCGGTCTGATTATACCTAAGCCGCCGGTCAGATGCAGGCTTGCCGACGACAGACAAAAGGAGTGTTACTTTCTGCTTATCAATTTCATCAAGCGGCTTTGCTGCCAATCCCGTTCCTTGGCGGCTTCCGTATCGGCATCAGATGTTCCGGTGGCTCTGTAAATAGCCTGCTGGGCATAAATTGCAGAACCGTATGCATGCCGGGGAACATGGGCAGTTGCTGCCGCCTGTCCGGCAGCCCGGGCTGCGGAGCGGGCGGGATTATCCCCTCCGGTGTCACGGGCAGCTGCATGAGAATCAAGCGATGCCCGGCGGATGACAGACATCCTGAAAACTCCTGTACTTAGCCAGTCCCGGAGTGCTTCAAGTGCCTTCCGGGGGCGATGGTCTTCCGGGTATTCCTGCTCAAAATACGGCAAGACCCGTTCGGCACAGTCAATCGCCCAGACGGCTAATGTCTTATGACCGGCTTTTCCGATAAGCTCCGACATTTCACCGTCTTTGCGGGTGATGGAAAATTTGGATTTCACCATATTTCTATTGCATAATAGGCGGAATGGGCAGCGTTAAAACACATTTTCAGAAGTAAGTGAATTTATGCTGTCTAACATTTCATTAGTCAAGAGTCCAACCGGTTCCTGATCCATATAACAGCGTGGCGCCGGAAAAAATATCCGTACAGGAAATTTTGTGCCCAAATGAACCGTCGGCTGCCAGATTCTGCAGCGTATCAACCGTAAGCGGAGATTCCGGTTCCAAAACCCATGGCGGCCAACATTTATCCTGATGGACAGTGAGCGTAGGATCAAAAACGAGATTGCCGCTATCCAAAACCAGAAACGTATGCTCTTCGATCGACCGCGTTACCGGGTCCGCCCTCGCGCCGATTACCACCGCCGACGGTTTGCCCATCTTCTCAAGCGCCCGGTGTGCAACCAGCGCATAATCAAGGCAAGTTGCATCACCGACTGAAGCCGACAACGGTTTGGCACAGTATTTTTCTCCTGGCACACGGTAATTTTCGTACCCCGCTCCCACTGCCGCTGCGTTCTTCATTGTAGGATTTTTCAGGATATGCTTAGCCGCTCTTGCCGCCCGCCAGCACGCATGCACGGTTCTTCTGAAGTCATCAGTTTGACCGGGAAGGACGTCCGCGAATTTCTCCTGTCCGGTAAACAGTTCTTCAGTTATCCCGGGAGTAATCCGGGACAGCAAGGAGTCAAATGACTGAAAATCACACTCTGCGAAATACGTAAGCGGTGACGTATGGCTTTTGCCGGCAAATACGAGGTCACCATCGTTTACCCGCTGAATGTAAAATTCTTCGTTATACGGTGTCAGCGGCACCATATCGGCAAGCGTACGCAGTGATGTCTTCCCTTGGTCTTGTGTCAATCTGGAGACTTCACCCGGCTCAGTCATAAATACATCCGTAAATCAAACATATCATAGCGGTAAGAAATTAGAAGCGTAATCAAACTGTTACCCTAACTCCGTAAGGAAGAATATATAGACCTTAAAGCAAATAGTCATAGCGCGGCACTATGCTTGCCGAAGGGCGGTGTCTGTTTGAAAATATCCGAACGGAACTTGCAGGGCTCGGCGGGCGGAATTCCCCCCACACCCCCCTTCCGCCCGCCTCGCCTTGAACCGGAGCGGAAAGGACGATTTCAAGTTTTTCTTTGGCGGCAAATTCTTTTCTTATAATTCGCCGAATTTCTTGTTCTTTGCTAATTGTTCTACAGATTTTTTAATCCTCTTTTGTCTGGTTTCATCCGTTTTTGCAGTACCAACCCAGTAAACGTAAGCTAATTTAGAAGAAGGAGAAAATTTCTGAAAATTTTCCCATGCTATCTTATTTTTTGTTATTGCCTCTTTGAAATAAGCTGGAACAGAAAAATTTTTACTAGACGGAACTCTTTTGTTAGTTTTCGTTCCTTCACGGAAGGCTTTGAGTCCTGATTCTGCCATGACTCCCTGCTTAATCATCTTCTTCGCTCTTTCAACATTTATTTCTGACCAGACGCTTTTGGATGTTCGCGGGGAATAGCGTTGCATATATTTTTCATCATCGATTTTCTTTATCTGCCCATCAATCCAACCAAAGCAAATTGCTTCCTCAACAGCTTCTGCATAAGGAACAGATGGTTTTCCAGTATGCTTTTTATAATAAATAAACCAAATACCCTCTTTGGATTTATGATTTCTTTGTAGCCACGACCGCCACTCATTACGGGTTTTAATATAGAGTTTTTCGCTAGCGCTCATATGTTATCGGATTTTAGTGCTGGTTGCATCAATAAAATCATTGCACCTGTTGGGTCTGCTATCATGCAAATTTTTCCAGTACCAGGAATATCATTTACTGGTTCCAAAATCTTTCCGCCCAATTCAGCGACGCGATTCGCAACAGCTTCTATCTCTTCCACTGCAATATAGGCATTCCAACGTGGTGGCTTAGATTCTTGTTCATAATCCGTTTTTGTTGGGTTCATCATGCCCGCAACATCTTTGCCGTCTTTTTGAAAACTTGTATAGGTTCCTAATGGACCAGCGTCAATCTCTTGGCGAGTCCAACCTAATAAACTACTGTAAAAATCACCCGCTTTTTTCTGATCGGCAGTTACCAGTTCGTTCCAAATAATTTTTCCGTGTTCGTTCATAGATTTATTATATTAACTCCTCAATTGAAACGCCCAATGCTTTGGCAATTTTCGCCATAGTTTGAACGCTTGGCTTATTAACAGCACCGCTTTCGACCTTCATAAGTGTTGTATATTTTATATCCGCTTTCTTGGCTAAATCGTCTTGGGTCAAGCCACGTTTAGCTCGTAATTTCCTGATATTTCCACTGATTGTTTTTCCACTTGTCATATAAATAAAGTTTTGGTAGTATTGTAGTATATAAGAATTTTATCTCTACTATAATGCTACCAAATAAAATGAATTTAATCAAGAAAAAGAAAAGCCCGCTTTTGGCCTTCATAAAGTTCGAGCCGACATTTTTAACAGGTTCTTTGGCAG
>Ga0154812_101_pt12 | contig 23680 bp, 20 predicted proteins | sample Rifle2008BG16ft_FD_105820 | JGI IMG/M metagenome (GOLD analysis project Ga0154812, IMG submission 105820) | Candidatus Gottesmanbacteria bacterium RBG_16_52_11 | reverse complement strand
ATTCCGAAACCGGAATTAAAAGGGCACAAGTGCCGCCGTCAGTTTCCGGGTCCGGCTTGCGGTGAATTTAACTTACGGGGTGTCTCAGGAGCTGCCGATATACTGTTTAATTTTTTCAATAAACTGTGTCGGTGAAAGGTTGGCCTTGACGATAAATTCCGTTACGCCCATCTGCTGGGCGCGGGCCATTTCCTCTTCATTATTCAGATTCGAATACATGATGATCGGCTTTTTGGCAAATTCGTCGGTTTTGCGAAGTCTTTCGAGGACCGCAAATCCGTCGAGTCTCGGCATCATGACGTCCAGCACCACCAGGTCCGGATGTAACTCCTGTGCCACTTTCAGGCCTTCTTCACCGTTTTCGGCCGAAAAAACCTCATAGCCGTCGGCTTTCAGCCGCGTGGAATATATTTTGATGATCAGCGGATCATCCTCAACAAACAGTATCTTTGCCATACAACCTATTATACAGACTTAATCCGAAATTGGTAGGGAAAAGTAAAAAGTACTGCCGACTCCGAGCGTCGATTCGATCCAGATCTTACCCCGCATGCCTTCGACCATGATTTTGCATATATACAGTCCGAGCCCGGTGCCGCCCTGCGGCCGGGCGTAGTTGGTCTTCTGTACCTGCGAAAATTTCTTGAACAGGAGATCCTGATCCTCTTTGGCAATTCCGGATCCCGTATCGGTAATTGAAGTCGTGACGCTCCTGCCGTCGAATTTGGTCCGGACAGTAACACCACCCTTATGGGTGAATTTAAGTGCATTACCGATAATATTGATCATAACCTCCCTGACCTTATCTGGGTCGGCTTCCACCTGTGGTATCGGACCCTCCCGGATGTATGTCAGGTTAAGCCCTTTCTCTTTGGCCACATTCTGCAGATTGGTGATAACTTCGGAAATTATTTCCTCAAGGTTTAATGTCTGGAAGGCAAAATTCATCCGTCCCGCTTCAATCCGGGAAATGTTCAGGAGATTATTGACCAGGCGGATCAGCCGGTCATTCTCATTGTAAGCGGCAGTGAGAAACTCCTTAGACTGCGGTGAAATATCCCCGGCATACCCTTCTAGAATTGTCGACAGCGAACCGCGGATCGCCGTCATCGGGGTCCGCAGTTCGTGGGAAGCCAGCGAAACGAATTCATCCTTCAGTTTGTCAAGTTCCTGGAGTTGAGTATTGGCAGACTGCAGTTTGTCATTTAATTCCTTTAGTTTCTTCGTCGTATTGTCCAGTGTCGTATAGAGTTTGGAATGCTGGACCGCCAGGCCCACGATGTCCGTAAAATTCCGGATTATTTCTTTCTCCCGTTCCATGATTTCCGATTCGGACTTGACCAAACTGAAAATCATTACCCCCTGGGTTTTGCCGTGATAGGTAACCGGGTAAACCATGCTGGTTTTGATACCCACGATCGTCTGCACCTGCCGGGCATCTTCCTTCGAATAACACGGTCTCAGAATATCAAACCAGTCGTGGGTAATATAAGGACGGTTTTCCTTCATTACCTTGATACACTGGTTGTCGGTTTCGGTAAACGGGATCACAATATCCTTGAAAGGTACGGGGGTGACCTCAAGCGCCTTGCGGGCTTCCGCCGTCTGGGAGATGGACACCCGCCTGAGCGTCTGGGAATCCTCGTCGATTAAAGCCAGGACGACTATCCGGTATCCCAGCTGGAGGTACCCGAGTTCAGTCAAAACGCTGTCTACGACTTTCTGGACGACAACGTTGAAATCAAGGGTGTCCAGTATGACCTTTTCGAGACGCCAGACAGCTTCGGCTGATCCCGGCTCATTCCCGGCGGCCGACGGATTCGAACGGGACAGATTTCGGGCTATCCGGGCAAGAACGTTCATAACATTATATTAGTATACCAGTGAATCCCGCCCACTTGTGTGATAAACTTTGAGGTTATAGCCTGAATGTAGTATAATATATACTATAGGATTATAAACATGCCCGTATCCACTCTGATAAAACTGGTTAACGGCCAGCTGCTGACGGACTTTAACTGGAACAGCGATCCGGATCCGGATTCACCCATACCGGAAGTAATACCGCCAGAACCTTCCCTGTCCCAGGTCCAGTCGCTCCAGATCGTCGCCGAGGACCTGCGGGACGGCCTGCACGGAATAGCCGAGTACCCCGCCGCGGAACGGATGGCTTCCTATATCGACCTTCTGGCCCAACTCGGAATTTCTATTATCACCGTAGGTATTTATCCGGGGAGCAACAGTAAACTTGACTCCACCATTAAAATACTGCTTTCCTACCTGGCAAAAAACCACCCGCGTATCACGCCCGTGATTCTTGTGCTCGCTGATCCGAAATCGATCCGCTGGGCGAATTCGTGTAAGACACTTAACCGCCGGACCCGGGCGCTGATATTCATGGGTACTGCACCATCCCGCCTGTTGGTGGAGGAATGGGACCGGGATTACATACTCGAAAACCTGGCGGCGGCTGTAAAAACAGCTTCAAAAACATATAAGCTGGACGTCATCGGCGCAACGGAACACACCACCCAGACGCCGCCGGATTTTTTAAGGGATATCATTTCCACGGTGGTTAAAAACGGCGCCCGGCATTTCTGCATCGCCGACACGGTGGGTATTGCCCGGCCTGTCGGAACGAACCGCATAATCCGGTTCAGCCGGGACGTCCTCACGGCAGTCAACGCACCGAACGTGGCACTTGAGTGGCACGGGCATAACGATCTGGGAAACGGCCAAGCCAATGCCATGACAGCACTCGGAAGCGGCGTCCGCAGAATCCATTGCGTTGCCCGCGGTATCGGTGAACGGGCCGGCAATACCAGGCTGGAATCGGTACTTCTGACGGCGGGTGAAATCCTGCACGAACACCGCAAGCCCGTACCCTGGCGGATGCGGCGGCTGCATGACGTACTTTCTGCCTATTCTGATCTCACGAAGATGCCGGAACCGCAGCACGGGGCAATGGGAAAAAGAGCTTTCGCTACATCGCTCGGAATCCACAGTGCAGCCATACTGAAAGCCGAGGAACTATATGACGAGGCCAAACGCCGCAAAATGAAACAACTGGCCATCCGGCTGAAAAAAATGTCCCAAACTATCTACAGCGCGGTGGACGCCAGGCGGGTGGGCCGGAAACAGGAAATCCATGTCGGACCCTGGAGCGGAAAAAGCACTGTCAGACTGGCGCTTCGGTATATGTCATATACGAAATGGAAGCCGGATGACAAAACGATTGACCTGGTACTGACAACCGCCAAACAACTGGGACGGGAACTGACGGATATGGAGCTTCTGAAACTCATTAATCACGAAAGCTGACTTTTGGTACAATAATCCGGATCCGTTTCCGGTTCCGGTCGTTGCCGAACCGGCCGGTTTACAGTTAACCAGCATCCTGACCCGGTTAACCAGCTCCGGGCCGGCATGATCACCGGAATAAATTGTGAAAAACCGACGGTACATCTCCTTCGGAGGACCCTGGCAGAAACAATCAGCTGATGCTGACGTCTCTTACGGGGGTGTCCTCTATATTTTCGAAAATCCTGATGAATTCAAAGCTCAGTTGGACGGCAGGATCAATGCTCTTTCCGGCAGCTCACCGGAAATAACCGGCAAACGGATCCCGGTATCGGCGCTACTTAGCTATATATCAACAGACCATATCATTACCGTACCCCACCTGCTGACAGACAACACCGGCCTTTTAGCTGCCCGGGCACTCTGCGGCCTGCCGCCGGACTACGGAGTTACCGAAGGTCGGATTGCGTCCGCCGGAGCTTCTGTCCTGGTTGCCGGACCTTCTTTCGGTATGGGTTCCAGCCGAGAGCAGGCGGTAACGTCTCTGCTGGCGGCCGGCATTACCGCGATAATCGCGCCGTCGTTCGGTCCGATTTTCGAAAAGAATGCCGCATACCTCGGACTATTAACCTCGGTCGATATGTCACTGCCCCAACTGATCGATACCGGTCAACCGGTTCCCCTGGAAGCTTTTTTAAAAGGCAAAAGCAACCATTTAAAAGACGTCGTTTCCGCCGGCGGATTATTTCCATACCTCGAGCACCCGGCCCGGCAGCGGCGGAGGAAAACGGGTGGTGGCAAAAACCCTGCGCTTAACATCTGGGAGAAACGGCTGTTATCCCTCACCGGCCGGATTCCCGTGCCCGGCGACACTTTAACAGTCCCCGTCCATGCAGCTTACTCCTACGTAGGATTATCCGGTCCGGCAAAAGCGGCGCTAATCCGCCACCGACGGGATTTAATCACCCTTGACCGGAAACGGATCTTCCTCTTCGAGGATCATTTTGCGTATTCCGGCAAGCCGGAAATCGCCGGTCTTACGGCCAACCAGCGGGCATTTGCCAAGGAACTCGGCCTGCCGGCGGAAAATTACTTTTTCGGCCGGCTCGGTGAAGGCGGCGGAGCCGGAATCTGCCACCGGGTAATGCTCGAAAACTTAAACCCTGCTGAGGTCAGGATGGTAATCGCCACTGATTCGCATACGCCGACGCTCGGAGCGCTCCCGCTGACTGCGGTACCGGTCGGCTCGACGCTATTTGCCGCCGCCCTGGCCTGCGGGCAGATACCGCTGTCCGTGTCTTCGGTCACCCGGATTCAGTTAACCGGTACGCTGCCGGAGGGGGTAACCATCCGGGACGCGCAGCTGTCCATGGCCAAGGATATTACTGCCAAGCCGGGTGCCTCGGTAATCGAATTCGGTGGTTCGGGGCTGATGAGTCTATCGTTTGAGGCAGTTGCAGCTCTCTGCAATATGGTACCGGAGACATTTCTGGGGGACGCGGCGGTGACCGAAAATTTCCCTGCCGGCGCGGCATACCTCGGAGACCGTTACGGAATTTCCGGAGAGGAAAGCCGCACCTTGTACGGCATGCCTGACCCGGACGCCCGCTATGCCCAGGTTTATGGTTTCGACCTGTCGGCTACTGTTCCCTGGATATCCCTGCCGGGTAATCCGAAGGACTCCCGGCCGTTAAGCGGATTGCCGGCCTATCCCCGGATAAACCGCAGCTTCATCGCCTCGTGCACCAACGGGGTCAGGGAAATTTATGAAGCGGCATGCATACTCAAAGGCCGGAAAGTCGCAGCCGGCGTCCTGTTTCTGGTCATCCCCAGTTCCCGCCGGGTATATGAGGCCGCCAAAGGGCTCGGATACGTTGAAATTCTTTCTGCTTGCGGTGCCCGGGTTCAGGAAGAATCCGCCTGCAGCATCTGCATCGGTGACGGTCCGGAGGCAGTGACAGACGGGGATATCGCGGTCTCGGCCACCAACCGGAATTTTCCCGGCCGGATGGGCCACCCGCGCGCAAGTGTATACCTGGCCGGTGCGATCGTCACGGCAATGAGCGCCGTTTTGGGCCGCATTCCGAATGCCCGGGAGTACCATGCGGAGATGAAACGCGCCGCAGTCAACTTCGCTGCCCTGCCGCCTCCGGTATCGGCTGTTTAGTAAAGTTAACCTTCCGGTAGCCAATCCCGGTTCAGCGGACCATCCGGACTCAGAAGCTTTTCCAATTCTGCGATATCGATATTTCCCGGCCGGCTCCAGGACCCGCGGTACCAGTCGAGGATTGCGAAGGATCCTGCGCCGACTTCAAGACCCTGAGCTTCGGTAAATATTACCCAGTCCGGTACGACGTCCTGGTCAATCAGCACGTTGATGGCTTCTTCGGTGGAGCCGGATTCTTTCTGACCGTGGATATTAAGAGTGGTCACTGCCGGAAGTATGTCCCGGTCACCGAGCATTCTGACGAATTCTTCCATCGGCGGGTGGCCGGTGGGATCGATAAACTGGAGCAGTGGTGTTTCCCCGTCCCGGCTGATCAGGTGTCCGGCCAGCCGACCTGTCAGATGCGGATATATCGGGATGCGGTGATGACAACGGGCACCGGTTTTATGCGACAGGTGGCCGGACGTTTTTCCGGACAGGAGCTTCCCGCGGATATGCCTGCGGTGTACCGGAGCCAGCACGGAATGTAATTTAACCGGATCAATGAACGAATCGGCCTGGTCCCAGAACATAAAAACGGCGAATTTCCGGTCCGGATCGTCATGCTCTTTGAGTCGTCTGACAGTTGCGGCAATTTCCGGACGCCGTCCGTCGAAGAAAATCCCGAACACCCGGCCGAACTGGATAAACGCCAGTCCGCCGCCGGCAACGATATCGGCTGCCCGGCGAACTCCATCCCCCTGAAATTCGGCCAGCCTGGGAGGCTCATCGTTGTCGGTGTTCTTATATCGGAATATTACCCGTGCCGGTGGTAACCGTGACATCGGGCAATTATACGACAAAATAACGGATAAATCAATACTATAGGATATAGTATTTCCGACCAATTTTACTTACTATGAAAACAGGAGGTGAACTGATGATTAACCAAAAACAGGCTATGAAGGCCATTGAAGCGGCGCAGGCAAAAGCCAATGAGCTGGGAATTGCCGTCACGGTGGCCGTGGTTGACGAATACGGAATGCTGCTGGCCTTGTCGCGTATGGACGGGGCGCTTAAGGTCAGTCCCAGATTCGCAACCACCAAGGCATATACATCCGGAACGCTGGGTATGCCTACCGGAGCAATGGAACCGTTTACCATACCGGGCAAACCGTACTATGACCTGAATTCCCTTCACGGGGGCGAATTCACGACTATTGCCGGCGGTATCCCGGTCACCCATGACGGGAAGCTTATCGGCGGCGTGGGCGTCGGCGGATCAATGGACGTTTCCCAGGATGAACAATGCGCCAAGGCCGGAGCCGAAGCAATATTCAGCTGATATTCAACGCAGAGAGTCAGTTTGACCCGGAAGTTCGGATCAGGCGGTTACTGTTTATGCGGATACCGCGTGTTTCGTGGTGAATTTGCGGAAGACTATGCAGTGACTGCAGCGCTTGTTTATTTCGCAGTAGACATCCCGCCCGGATTTCACCTTTTTGACCAGCCCGGCTTTCGACAGCTGATCGATATGGAAAGTAACCGTCGGCTGGGTCAGGGCGATATTCTCGGCCAGCATTGAGATATTCACGCGGCCTTTGCTATCTTTGATTGCGTTAAACAGGTCAAACCTGCTGCGCACAGATAATACCCTGAAGCATTCGTAGCATTCGTTGGGCATACTTAGAGGATTATCTATCCGAATGCGGTAAATGTCAATCCGGACGGCGCTTGCTACGGCCGTGCAGCTGTCAAACCGGGTGAATCGTTTTCCGGATTATTGACCGCTTTGGATACCGGGTAAGCTTCAAGGCCACCCCCGGCATACGGCACCAGCATAGGGCGGAGCATTTCCGGGTCAGAGACACCGGAATCCAGCCACTTACGTTCATAGTTTCTGGCCAGTATCACCGGCATCCGGTCATGTATCGGCTTCATCAGATCATTCGGCCGGGTAGTAATTATGGTAAACGTCATAAGCGGCCGGTCTTCGGCGTCTTTCCATACGTCATACAGTCCGGCGAAAGCAAAAACAGGTTCCCCGGCATGATGGATATAGAAAGGCACTTTTTCGCCGTCCAGCTGTTTCCACTCATAGAATCCGGAGGCAGGTATCAGGCACCGCTTGTTTCTGAAGGGGCCGCGGAATGCAGGTTTTTCCCCGAGTGTTTCCGCCCTGGCATTTATCATCCGGTAACCGATTTTAGGATCCCGGGCCCACGATGGTATCAGGCCCCATCTGGCCAGTACTGCTGTCCGGGGATCATCCGTTGTCACTACGGGCATTACGGATCCCGGTGCGACATTAAACCGGGATTTAACGTCAGGGGCATCCCGGAGTCCGAATCGCTGCCTGATTTCCCGGGTGTCAGATGACAGAGCGAATCTGCCGCACATATATTCTGTTCAGCAACGCACCCGTAAAAAGGCGCTTTCCCCTCGTGCTATCTGCCTATTGTACCATCCGGCTCAATGTTTATCCGGTCCCGATCAATTTGTCCGGGGATCTCCTTTGATAGCCTCAGGCGGTATCCTGAAGATTCAGTTCCGCACGGTACATATCCTCCTCATTTTTGAGGGTGAAATTACGTTTCGTGAATATCTTTACCATTACCTCATTATCCAGCAGGGTGAACGCAATGATTTTCTTGATACCCCGCCGCTTGGCGATATCGATCATATAATCCGTCATCATTGACCCCAGACCCTGCTTCTGCCAGGGATCACCCAAAACAACGGCATACTCGGCATTTTCGTTGTAAGGATCGGCAACCAGTCGGGCCACGCCGACCATCTTTTTCCGTCCGTCCTCAGAAAGTTCCGCGATAATGGCAATCTCCCGGTCATAATCAATCTGGGTATAACGGATCAGCATTTCATGGGTAATTTCCTTTACCGGAGCGAAGAACCGGTAGCGCTGCGTTTCCCGGGAAAATGTAGTAAACATTTCCCGCTCCAATGGCTCGTCTTCCGGACGGATGGGCCTTAAAAGCACCGTTTTGCCGCTGGCGATCTGCACCGTCGACTCATACTCCCGGGGGTACGGCGAAATCACCATGTGCGAATACGGCTTGACTGACTTGTTGATCACGGTATCATCCAGAATAACCTTGGCGTCGAGAACGATTTCCCCTTGGTGGTCGATGACAAAGGGATTGATATCAAGTTCCCGGATTTCGGGAAAATCCATCACCAGGTATGCAAACTTATATAAGAGGTACTGGATCGCTTCGACGTTTACACCGGCGACGCCGCGGTATCCTTTGAGCAGACGGTAAATCGTAGTACCTTCAATCAGCCTCTGGGCCAGTGCCATATTCAGGGGCGGCAGTCCGACATTGGTGTCCTTGAATACTTCGACGGCAATTCCGCCCATCCCGAAGACAATGGCGGGGCCGAAAATGGGGTCTTTTTTGCATCCGATCAGAAGCTCATACTGCTTGCTGATCATCTGTTCGACATAAACACCGTCGATTGTCGCATGCGGCACTTTACTGCGGACGGTATTGATGATCGCGGTGTAGGCACCGGCCGCATCACCGGCAGTCGTTATGCCGACCACGACGCCTCCGACGTCAAACTTATGTATGATATCCGGCGAAACGATTTTGGCTACCACCGGAAAACCGATCCGCTTGGCCGCATTGCCGGCAGCTTCGGCTGAGTTGACCAGTTCACCTTTGGGAACCGGGATCTCATAATTGGCCAGCAGCTTTTTGGCTTGCGGTTCTGTCAGCACATGCCGCCCGTTATTTACGGCATCGGTTATCAGTATCCGGTTGTCCTGTGTAGCCGGAGTAAATGCATGGGGCACGGTACCGGGTGTTTCATAAAGCAACTCCAGATTACGTTCATACTCGTACATATGCATGAAAGCCCGGACTGCGTCTTCGGGTTTTTCGTAAGCCGGGATGCTGCCTTCTTCCAGGATCCGGCGTCCCTCTGCCACGTCATCTTCACCCATCCAGGCCGCCAGTATGGTCTTGTGTTTCTGGGTATTCAGCTGGACCAGTTCCTTTGAAACGGCTACGGCATCGGTTACTGCCTGCGGAGTCAGTATCACCAGAGTGCCGTCGGTACCCGGCTCGTTGAGACAGGCTTCTACAGCTTTGCGGTAGCGGATGGCATCGGCATCTCCCAAAACGTCAACCGGATTACCGTGACTCCAATGGGGAGGCAGATGCTCATCCAGGTACGATACGGTCTCCGGAGACAGGCTGGCCAGCTCCCCCTTCATATCCACCAGGGCATCGGTAGCGATAACGCCGGGTCCGCCGGCATTGGTAACGATAGCCAGCCGGTTGCCCTTCGGTCTGGCCTGCATGGACAGCGTTTTCGCACAGTCGAACAATTCGCTGATGGTTCCGACCCGGAGAATCCCTACCCTTTTAAAGGCTGCGTCATAAACCTGGTTATTGCCGGTCAGCGATCCGGTATGCGACAGCGCCGCTTTGGCACCTTCGGAGCTCTTGCCGACTTTAAGGACGATGATCGGCTTTGTCCTTGCAAATCCCCTAGCCGCACTTAAAAATCTTCTGGCCTCCGTCAGGGATTCCATATAAATGAGGATGCTGGTTGTTTCCGGATCCGATCCGAAGTAATCAATCAGGTCGTGATATCCGATATCGAGGGTTTCGCCGATGGATACGAAATATGAAAAACCGACGTTTTCCTTAACCGACCAATCCAGCACCGCGCTGCAAAGTGCTCCGCTCTGGGATATGAAAGCGATTCCTCCGGTATTAGCCATCTTCCGGGAGAAGCTGGCGTTAAGCCGGGCTTTGGGACGGATAAAACCCAGGCAGTTGGGACCGAGAAATGTCACGTCATATTCCCTGGCTTTATCGAGGATATCCTTGGCCAGCTGTTCGCCTTTGACGCCGGCTTCGGCAAATCCGGCGCTGACGATTACCAGTGCATGGTTGCCGGCTTTACCGCACTCCTCCACTACACCGGGAACCGCGGACGCCGGTACGGCGACAATTCCCAAATCCACTTTGTCCGGTACATCCGCAATTGTCGGGTAGGCTCTGACTCCCTGCACCGTATCGTGCTTGTTATTCACCGGATAAATCGTTCCGGCAAATCCGCTGCCGAGAAGGTTTTTGAGAAGCGAATAGCCGACACTGCCTTCCTGATTTGAGGCACCGATCACTGCTACCGTTTTCGGATTAAATAGCGTTTTCAGGTGCCGTTGGTTCATAAGTCAGGTTTGCCGTAAACCGTTTCCGGATGCCCGGGGTTGTATCCGACCGGAACTGAATAAATATATATCCGGCCGGAAGAGCTTCCTGTATTCATTGTAGCGTCAAATCCTCCAGTATGGCGAGAGGATCTGTTTCAACTGGTCCATACGGACCTGATGCTCTTCAAGCAGAAGGTAGGTTGAATCCGTTTTGTCTTCCGGGTACGGCAGGGACTGACCGTTGATACCGGCCATGAAGCTATTCAGGCTTTTGGGGAAATACTCCGGATGATATCCGCCTTCCAGGGTGGCAAATAATAATGGAAACCGGTTACGCAGGCTGCATCCGGCATCGTAATACGAATTACAGCTCAACCGGAGGTTGAGAAGCGGATCTCCCTCATGGCCGTCAAATCCGGCCGACACCCCGACCGCGTCCGGACGGAAACTGTCGGCAATGCCAAGGGCCAGCCTGACTGCACCGGCGTAGATATCGTCCCCGGCGCCCGGCGATAAGGGAATATTTACCGTATACCCCGTACCCGGACCGGTACCTATTTCCTCAATGGATCCGCCTCCCGGAAATGAAGGCTCCTGATGCAGCGAAATATAGAGTACGCGGTCTGAAGCATAAAAAAACTGTTCCGTACCGTCACCCAGGTGAGAATCGATATCGAGTATGAGCACTTTTTTGCCGGCATCGGACAGAATTTTGGCGGCTATTGCCATGTTATTGAAGATACAGAAACCGGACCCGCGGTCGGCATGGGCGTGATGTCCCGGCGGACGGACAAGTGCAAAATCACCCGACTGACCGGCGCTGACTGCCGCTCCGACAGCATGAATTGCCGCGTCAAAAGTACCGGCTGACGTCACGGTATCACTGTCGAGCGGCCTGCCGGAGCGGCAGGCCTGCCTGACTTTTTCGATATACTCTTCCGTGTGGACCAGCCGCAGGTATTTTTCACCGTTTTCAACCGGCATTTCCGGGATGTTTCCCAGAGAAAGCAGCCGGCCGGCGTTTTCCGGATGAGTTCCGGTGTCATGCCTGAGAAAGATGCTGTTATATAGAAATTTCATGGCAGTAAAATCATTATAACAACCGGAATCAGGTCAGTTCGTTGGAACGTATACCAAGCTTCCCAAATACGCAAGTGTGACGAATTTGACCGACTTTCCCAAGAATGTAGCCCAGAGAAATTTCCGGAACGGCATACCGACGGACCCGGCAGCAATGCCCGCCAGGTCAAACAGGGGATTGGGAATTGCCGACAGTATAAACAGTACTATGAATCCGCGCTGCGCCATCAGCTTTTCCAGACGCCGGAAACGGTCGCTACTGCCTGCCATTACCCGGCCGCCGCGGCCGGCGAGGTATCCCGTCGTCTCCCCGAGTGCAGCACCCGCGGCTGCAGTCAGACCTGCCGGCAAAGCCTGGTACAGGCTTCCTCCGACGAATGCGATCAGCGGAGCCGGCAACGGAATGACGATGGTAGCATTACCGATCAGGCTGATGAGGAATATACCAAGATAACCGAGCTGTTCATACTGCCGCAGACTTCCCCGCAGGAGATATGCTCCGGCTACGATACCGGCTGCTGCCGCGATGCTAACCAGGGCTCCCCCCGGATGTGAACGGACCGTTCCGGTTTTCCCGGATGATATACCGCTATTCATGGCTTCCGAATACTTCCGAATCTACCGGCATCACATATAATACAATAACACCGGTTCCATCATGAGTCTGTCAAAGAAACAGCGTAAATTCATCCGACGGCAGTCAGGATTAATGGCGCCTGAGGCAATTGCTGTCAGACTGGGCCTCAGGACGCAGGAAGTGTCTGATTATATCACCAGTCGCCGGCCCTTCGGGGATGCCGCCACCGGAGGTAATACCGGTAATCAATTAAGCATCGGGGCGCTCATCAGATCCCGCTGGCCGGTACTACTGTTTCTGGCCGTCCTCACAGGTGCGGTATTTGCTAACGGACTGCCGGCCGGATTTGTATCCGATGACATCTTCTATCTGGTAGACAATGCCAAAAACGGAAGTCTGGAATCATTCCAGTTCGTTCTGAATACGCCACTGACCGCCGGTAAGGCGATACTGAATTTCGGTGTGTACCATCTGTTCGGATTAAATCCTGCTGCTTTCCGGACGGTGAATATCCTGTTTCATATGTTCAGCGTCTGGTGTCTCTATCTCATCCTGACCGTGACCGGATATACGTCGGCTGCCCTGGTTGCCGCAGCACTTTTTGCGGTACATCCGTTGATTGTCGAATCAGTTACGTGGATCGGTGGCGGGGGTTATGCCCAGTTCGGGTTTATCTTCCTTTTTTCGCTTCTGAGTTATATTCTGGGCACCTCGTCCGGATCCTGGCGGAAGGTATCGGTGATAAGTTACCTGGTCATGCTTATCACCAGCGAGAAATCAGTCCCCCTGTTTCTGATTTTCCCGCTATACGAATTTGCCTTCGGCAATCTGAAAAGAAATTGGAAACGTTTAGTGCCGTACACCGTGCTTTCCGTATTCTGGCTGTTTCTGATTTTCGGAGTTTTCCGGTACGGACAGTCACGGATATCGTCCCTGCAATCCAATTATTATATGCAGGGCGGGCAGTATTATAATCCGCTGCTGCAGATACCTACTGCCGTCAGCTGGTATTTGCAACTGCTGTTCTGGCCGGACCGGCTGTCGTTCTACCACACTGACCTGCTGCACGGTCCCTGGGACATCGCGTTAAGGGCTATCATCACTATGGCGGCTATCGGCGCGGCAGGTTACTGCGCAATCAGATACCGCCGGGTCTTCTTCTGGCTGGCACTCATGCCGGTCAGCCTTTCACCGTCCCTGACACCCCTTAGGATTGCCTGGGTGGTGGCTGAGAGATACGCCTACCTGACTGTCGCGGCCATCATGACCGCCGGTGCCATAATATTGGCTCCCCTTTACGCCAAACGTTTCCGTTACGGCGCATATCTGGCAACTGCCGCCTGGATATTGGCACTGGCTACCCGGACAGTCATCCGGAATAACGATTTCCGCACACCCGATGCGCTCTGGATCGCCACCGCAAAAACGGCTCCATCGGATCCCAAAACACACAACAACCTGGGCGACGTGTACATGCGCCGGGGCGATATAAACCAGGCCATTGCCGAATTCAGCCGTGCAATCGAACTGAATCCCTTCTACGCTGATGCCTACCATAACCGGGGCCTAAGCTATCTGAAAGCAGGCAAAACAGAGGAAGCTGAACGGGACCTCTCAGAAGCTGTACGGCTTAATCCCAATATCTGGCAATCCAAACAACTCCTGGCATCAATACAGTTTGGACGCGGGGATTATCAGGAAGCCTTAAATCAGATTTCCAGTGCGCTGACCACCGTTCCTGCCAACCCTGACCTTTATGCAAATCTGGGTCTGATCTATCTCAAACTGGAAGACAGGGATAAAGCGGATGCTGCGTTTGATCAGGCTATCAGGTTGGACCCGGATAACACCCAAATCAGATCCTATATAGACAAAGTACGGCAGGAAAACAGTCAGACACCGTAATTTTTGGGCACCTGAGTCCCGAAGCAACGGTTGCCGGCAGGCATGAGGGCAGCGCAACGGCAGGGGCCGTAACAATTATGAAAATCATCATCCCGAACCGGAAACTTGAGAAGCGGGTCCGCCGTCTGGCCAGGCGCCGCAATGTGGATGCCATCGCCGGGGAAACCGGTCTGACCCCGGCCCAAGTGAGGCAGGTACTGCAAGTCCGGTCGGCCGGCAATGTTCAGACGGTGGGAGTACCGGCCGGAGCCGGAAAGCCGTTCCGGCTGAGTAGTTGGCTGGTCAGTCATGGTGTTCAGTCAGGACTGCTCATCATCATTGTGCTGGTTGTCTATGCCAATTCCCTGGACAACGATTTCGTTTCCGACGACATCACCTACCTAGTCCGCAATACCGAAAGACTTAAAGACTTCCGGTTCGTTCTGGATACGCCGCTGACAGCCCTGAAAGCTCTGATAAACTGGCTGACGTACCATACTGCCGGCTTGAACCAGGTCGCTTTCCACGGAGTGAATATCCTCTTCCATACCGGATCGGTACTGGCACTTTACCTGTTTCTCTCGGTAGTGACCGGCGGCATGCTGCCGCTTCTGGCCGCTGCCCTGTTCGCGGTCCATCCGGTAATCACCGAATCGGTAACTTGGATCGGCGGCGGCGGGTATGCGATGTACGGATTCTTTTTCCTGTCGGCGCTGGCGCTTTATGCGGTTTCACACTCCAGACGTATTTATTACATCTTCTCAGTCATCCTGTACCTGCTGATGCTTCTTACCAGCGAAAAATCAATTCTGCTTTTTCTGGCATTCATTTTCTACGAAATATCCTTCGGCGACATCCGGAAAAACTGGCGCCGGCTCCTGCCGTTCGTAATCCTGTCGTCGGTATGGGTATGCCTTGTCCTGTTCGTCTTCCGCTATGCCCAGCAGCGGCTGACATCGCTGGAAACGGAATACTCGGTTGCCGGTTATTACAATCCCTTGGTCCAGATTCCGACGGCGCTGTCAAGCTACCTGGAACTGATCATTTACCCCAAATATCTTTCTTTCTTCCATTCCCGGCTGGAATTTCCGCTAACCGTTTATTTGTTCCGGGTCGCGGTGGTAACCGGACTCACGATCGTAACAGCGGTAAGTTATATGAAAAACCGTTTCCTTTTCTTTTTTCTGATGCTCTACCCCATCAGCCTGCTGCCGTTTCTGTCACCGTTTCCGATTGCCTGGGTAGTCGCTGAGCGATATGTCTACCTGGGAAGCGCTGCCGTAATCACGGTTTTAGTCTGGATAATCCTGCGGTTAGCTGCCGGAGGTGGCCTGCAACGGATAATTCCCTTAATTGCTGCAGTTGCCGTACTTGTTCTCGGCTACCGCACGGTAGTCAGGAATAACGACTGGAACAATTTCTCTACCCTCTGGACTGCAACTGCCGAAACCGCTGCCAACGACGCCAGGGTGCATAATAATCTGGGTAATGTTTACCTGGATAAGGGAAACCTGGATGACGCGGAAAAAGAATTTCTGACTGCCGTTAGGCTTAAGCCCGGCCATGCCGGTGCCTATTACAACCTCGGCCTGGTGTATCAGAAACGCAGCCAGCCCGGGAAAGCAACCGAATATTTCCGGAAGTCAATAGAGGCGGACCCGGATCTGCCCCAACCACACAAAACCCTGGCTTCGATGTATTTCGAAACAGGAGATTACGGTAAAGCGCTGGAGCAGGTTCTGACGTTATCGGAAATCGATCCGGAAAATTCCAGCGTTTTTTCCAATCTCGGTTTGATCTATGAGAAACTGGAGGATTCCGCAAATGCCCGGCAAGCATACCGGCGGTCACTGCAACTGGATCCCGATAACTTCGTCGCCGGAAAACAGCTGCAGGCGCTTGAAGACCTGCCGGACTAAAGTCCCTGATTACCGGAATCGGCGGTTGGTCAGTTTCAGCATTTCAAACCACAACAGGCTGACTCCACCGGCCAGTACTGCAGTCAGTATGTGAGTTGCGCTGACGGCGGCAAACCTGAACAATTCCCGGGCTGACGGCACCACGAGAATAACCGTCAGAAGCGCTATGGCACCGGCTCCGATCGCCCAGAGCGTCCGGTTGCGGAAGGTTAATACGTGAAGTGCCGACTGCTTCCACGAAAGGTTAACCGCAATCAGGATGATATTGGCAAACACCAGCGTCAGAAAGGCAACCGTCCGGGAAACCGCTTCGGTCTGACCGGAAGAGAGCATATACAGGTAGACTACAAGCACTACGGCAAGTACGCTGATTCCCTGAAGAATGCTCAGGGCCAGATTTCTCCGGGAAAAAAGCGGCTCATCGACGGGACGGGGACTGCGGCGCATGATATCCTTCTCAGACGGTTCCGACTCAAAGACCATCGAACATGCCGGGTCAATCAGCAATTCCAGAAACGCAATATGCGCCGGCATCAGTACCAGCGGCAAACCCATCAGGACCGGAGCCAGAGCCATACCTCCGATAGGGATGTGGACGGCAACGATGTAAGCCATGGCTTTTTTCAGATTATCGTAAATCCTCCGTCCGAGTTTAACCGCTTTTACGATTGAGGAAAAATCGTCATCCAGAAGTACCAGGTCGGAGGATTCGCGGGCAACATCGGTTCCCCGTTTGCCCACGGCAATTCCGATATGGGCGCTTTTAAGTGCCGGTGCATCGTTCACGCCGTCACCCGTCATGGCCACTACCTCGCCGAGAGACTTCAGCGTTTCGACGATCAGCAGTTTTTCGTTGGGTGATATCCGGGCATATACGTTCACGCTCTTAAGCGTTTCCCGGCGCTGCCTGTCATCCATGCCGGACAGTTCGGCACCGGTAACAATCAGCTCAGGTTGATTCAGGTCGATCTGACGGGCCACAAATCCGGCCGTTGCCGGATAGTCGCCGGTAATCATAATCGTCCGGATACCGGCCCGGTATGCGTCGGCAAGTGATTCCTTTACCGATTGACGTACCGGGTCGGCAAATCCGATCAGTCCTGCAAATTTATACGTCAGTCCAGGTAGCGACGCGGGCGGTGAATCTGCCGGCAGCGAACATGAGGCCGCCGCCAGTACTCTGATGCCGTCACGCGCCATCAGCCGGACCGAATCCTCAACCCGCTGCGCATCCCGGCCGCTTAAACCGCAGAGTCCGATAACTGCTTCCGGCGCACCTTTGACAGCCAGAACCGGTTTGCCGCCGCCACGATCCCAGACGCGGCCGATTACCAAAAGGTCTGTCGTTAACGGATATTCCCGAAGGAGCTTCCAGCGGTCGGACGGGATATCATCCGGCCTGAGGTGTAATGTTCCGACCCTGAGCAGTTCGCGTTCGATCGGGTCAAACGGATGCCGCTGGGAAGCCAGGAGTCCGGTGTGGATTAGTGCATATTCGCCTTCGGAAAGACCACCGGTGCCGGACAGATCGCTCGGCGAATCCGCAATTCCGGCTGCAGCCCGCACCAGAGTCAGCGAGTTTTCCGTCAGCGTCCCGGTCTTGTCTACACAAAGGACCGTCGCTGCGCCCAGCGTTTCAATGGAAGACATATTGCGCGCCAGCACCCGGTGTTGCGAAATCCTCCATGCCCCGAAGGTGAGAAACAGAATCAGGACGACGGTAAATTCCTCCGGTATCATCGACATGGACAACGTGAGTCCGGCCAAAATTCCCTCTGTCCAGTTATTCCGGGAAATGCCGTATATTAAGACGATGACGGCGCATACCGCCAGACCAAAAATCGCCACGATACGTACAAGTCTGGCTGTTTCCCGCTGAAGCAGCGTGTCAGTATCCTGCATCATGCCCAGGGTCTTGCCGATCCTGCCCATTTCGGTCCGGTAGCCGACTGAGACGATTCTAGCCAGACCGTGGCCGGCAACCACCATTGTCCCGGAATACACATAGGGAGTGTCATCCCCGCCGGGTCGCTGCATGGCTGCATCCTCACTTCCGGCGGTCTTTCTGACCGGCAGGGATTCCCCGGTCAATACGGCTTCATCGACACTGATATTGGTCGCCCGGATCATCACTCCGTCCGCAGGCACCCTTTCCCCTTCCCTGATGAGTACGGTATCTCCCGGAACTACCTCACGTCCCGCGACCTGCACAAACCTGCCGTTACGGATAACGGTGGTCCTCGGACTTGACAGCTGCCGGAGTGACTCCAGAACTTTTTCCGACCGGTGTTGCTGAAAGACGGTCATGGCGATGACGGCAATGACGGATACAAAAAGCAAAGCTGCGTCCCCGATATCACCGATGTACAGATAAAGCGTGGCGCAGGCTACTAAGAGAAGAAGCATCGGCTGGCGCAGGATGTCTATCAGAAAATACAGCCACGATTTCCGTTTCTGGGACGGCAGCTCGTTATTACCGTATTTCTTAAGTAGCTCTGCTGCCTGCTCTTCCGTCAGGCCGGTTTCGCCGGCCGGGAAAGACCCGTCGGCATTAAGACCCAATTTATTTTCATGCAGGACATGAAAATGCTTCTGTTTGGTAAAGGCATCGTCGGCAGAAAATACCATAATCAATGAAGCCAGCTATTTTATTATCAGGTGGCAGGGCACTATATGCAACGCGCGGGATGACCTGTTCCTCAATTTACCCCTAACTGTATGACACCGGGGTAACCCCGCGGTACGCAATTTATTTCCGTCGCACAACGGGTTTACTTCTGCGTCCTGCCGCCGGCGGGGTTCTGTCATAAAGAGGGGCGTTAAGAAATCTGGCCAGGGCAAAAGCCACACCATGGCTGACCCCTCCGGTCCGGGTAACAACACCCCGGGTAAAAACGCCGAACATTCCGATGCCGCGGCCGATCTTATCGGTACCGAACAGCATGTCTATCGCCTGCTCCAGAGTCTTTCCTTTCCTTATTTCAAGCATGACGGCATCAGGCAGAACCAACCCACCGGAGGCCCCGACGCCGATTCTGCCGCGCCTGTCAGTGATAACCACCAGCGACTGTTCCATCCATCCGAATGAATTCTCCTGAAGTCCGCCTTCTATTCCGACACCGAAGTGTGCCCGGGGAACGGCTGACAGTGCGCTTCGGGCCCGGTTAAGAGCACCGCGGAACATTTCCTCCAGGCTTACCGGCTGATCCGCCACCCCGGATTCGACTGCAACTGAGCGGACGGAAATATTTTTATAATACCGTCTGAAGATATCCCTTACCGGCGCAGCCTTGGTTGGATTAGTTGAACCGACCGCGACGAGCATACCCGTCAAGTGTATACTAACGGCAAGGCGAATGTGAATATGCATTGCACCCTGATTCTGGTTTCATCATTAAACGGCATGATTGCCGACGCCGAAGGCCGGCGCCTGAACTGGACATCCGAAGAAGACAAGCGGTTTTTCGCGCGGATCCGCGACAGGCACCGGTTGATTGTTATGGGCCGGAAAACTTACGATGCGGTACGTTCTTCGCTGTCCCTGTCGCCCGCGAGACTCCGGGTCGTCCTCACCCGCCATCCCGATACTTTCCGAAGCCACTATGTAGCGGGACAGCTTGAGTTCACGGATGCTGGCCCCGAAAAACTGGTTGCTGAATATGCCGGACGGGGTTACCGGAAAATGCTTCTTACCGGAGGAAGTACTACCGCCGGGAGCTTCCTTTCTAAAAATCTGATAGATGAGATATACCTGACCATTGAGCCGGTCATTATTCCCCGGGGTTTGCCGCTTATTACCGGCCTGACGGATTCCGTCCGGCTGACGCTCACTCAGAAGAAACAGCTGAACAGGCGCGGTACCTGCCTTTACCGTTTCCGCGTCGTCCCCGGTCACACCTGACGTTTCCGGATAATCCGGAAAAACCATACTGCCGTAATAGTACCGGGTACCAATATCCGCGGAACGATTCCGTAACCCGCGGCAATCACGGTACAGAGTACCAGCACGTGTGTTGCCCCCCATATAGCCTGACTGCCGGATCCCGCAACGCGGAAGCGTAACATTGCACGGGTAACAATGACAGCTAAGTAAGTCCAGGCCAGAAGTAATGCCGACGGAAGAATAATACCGGCTACCATAACTGAAAACAGTCTACTACAAGATACGGGATTGGCAAGTTCAGGATTTTGGAATATATACCGGAAGATAAATTTACGAATCCCGTAGCAGGAAACCTCAGGGTTTGTTACAATTAACCACCGCCCATGTCGGGCGGGTATTGCTGACGATCCTGCCTGAGCAGAAATCCGCACCGGTCAATGAATACCAGTCCCTTCTTCATTATGGTCGCGGCATCCCTGTGGGCTGTCGACGGCATAATCCGGGCCAATCTGACGTCGGCGATTCCGGCCGGCAGTATCGTTTTCTGGGAACATGTAGCCGGTCTGTTCGTACTGCTGCCGCTTCTGCCGAAGATTACCGGTGTTTTTGACCGGTTGAATCTCCGGGACTGGCTGCTGATTGGAGCGGCGACTTTCGTCTCCAGCGTTGCCGGCACGATCCTGTACACCCAGGCGCTCCGGGTCAGTGCGCCGTCAGGAGATTTCATTACCCCGCTTGTCTTGCAGAAAATCCAGCCTGTCATCGTCATTTTCCTTTCCGTAATAATCCTGAAAGAGCGGCTGAATGGACTTTACGTTCTTCTGGCACCCGTCGCACTTGCCGGCAGTTATATCATGAGCTTCGGTTTTTCACCGGTTATCCCCCAGTTTGCCGGACGGGAACTGACATTTATTCTGAGTATCGGGGCAGCCGCAGCCTGGGGCAGCGGAACGATACTGTCAAAAACGGTCCTGTATAAACTCAGGTACCACGAATTCACGGTGCTGCGGTTTATCCTGGCAATCCCGATGGCTTACGCCGTTTCAGTCCTCCTAGGCCAGTGGACTGCGCCTTCCGGGATTTCATTTACGGGATATCTGCTGTTTATCCTGATTGCCCTGACGACCGGCGCAACGGCACTTCTGATATATTTCCGGGGACTGCGCCATACGGACGCAAGCGTGGCTACAATCGCCGAGCTTATATTTCCGCTTTTGTCCATTGTCATCGGTATCACCAGCCTGAATCCGTACGGGGCTCCGCAGCAACTTTCCGGAGCAAATATTCTGGGAATCACCATGCTCCTCGCAAGCGTCATCCTGATCAATCTCCAGTATGCCCGGCAGTCCCACATCTCATTAATAACCGGCCGGATCGTCCGCGGCAAGGGCGATGGCCGGAAAATCGGTTACCGGACAGCCAATATCGCTGCCGCTGAGCCGGTTCCGGTCAGATACGGTGTGTACGCCGCCCGCGCCAGAATCGGTGATTCATGGTACGAAGGCGTCCTCCATTACGGTCCCCGAGCGGTATTCGGTGAAGATGACCCGCGGCTCGAGATCCACTTTTTTAACACCAGAACCATGCTTTACGGAAAAAAAATTACGGTTTACGCCTATGACTTTATCCGGACAACGCGGTTTTTCCCTAGTCTGCGCCTACTCACACAGGAAATCGGACGCGATATCATCAAGGCGAAAGCGATCCTGAAGCGCCGCCGTCTGAGTGAAGAAACTGCCAGAAATGACCGGTCTTAAATTATTGCCGGGACCCGAAGATTACCCTGGCTACAACTGTTGCATCCTCATAACGGACAGACACGTACTCAACTAAAACCGGCGCCCCGGGCAGAATTATTTGCGCACAGGGAACCTCACCGGCATCAGCGAGGTTGCCGGATACGTCACTGACCTTAAAGCAGGCTTTAAGCGGCGCATCAGGATCATTCAGGCTGGCGCCGGGCGGCAGAAGAACATTCCAGACATTAGTGCCCGATTCGGTAAATAACGGATCCTGCGATTGGGTCACCCGTACCGTGAAACGGTTCTGCTCACGGGTGATGCCGGCAATTGTCCCGGTAAAACTGCGCATCCGGTCAACCCTGGCACGGACGTCGAGCGGCTGGCGGGAAGACCTACCCGCAAATCCGGCAAAAATGACAATGATCAGGGCGGCCATGAAACCGGCCGCCGTGACAAACCGGCGGACATTGGCTTTGGTATTGCCCTGGATGACTGCTGTCTGAGGATTGAGCTGGATCTTGGAAACACCGTCATCCGACTTATCGGTGTCACCGTCCCAGGGAGGAATAATTACCCTATCATTGTCGTCCATACTTCAAATGTAGAGTGAAATGCCGCCGGAGTCAAACGGAATTTGACTATGCGTCAGATGCCTGTACCGTTCCGGCCTCACCCGGTATAAACGGATGAAATCCGTTCCGCTGCCTTTGCGGTACCTGGCAACCAGCTCAACCGGCCATGCGGGATCTTCCTGGCTCCGGTTAACGATCAGGTATAAAGGCATGTCGGCTGCCAGGGAAATAATATCGTCCGGGATATCCGGGGTGATCTGCCGCACGGCTTTGTGGATTACATTCGGATTCTGAAAATAGTAAAGCTCAACCGCAGTTGTCGGAAGACTCCCGTAAGTTCCTTCGGTGATCACGCATATCTTTTCAGTTTCCGATTCATGCCGGATAAAAGCCATAATCTCCCTGATACCGCCTCCGGCCGGCCAGCCGTTCACGTACTGGTATCGGTCCTCCTGGGGTATCGGTGCGTGCGGCATATCAATCAGAATCTTCAGGTCCGTATATAACGCCGGCATAATCATCAGGAGCATAAGCAGAATCAAGGCAGATTTCCGGCGAAGTCCGGCGGCAGCCGTTCCCGCACTGTAAGCAATAAGCGGCAGGAGCGGAAGGCTTAAAAAATAAATATAGCGCGGATAAAGCGTCCGTCCGGCAAACGCGAGAACTGACAGCGGAACCAGTGACCACAAAAGGAAGACCGCTTTTCCCCGGAAAAATCCGCTGATTCTGAATGCGGAAAAAATTGCCAGTATTGCCGGCCAAGTCAGGTATGTCACCATCCAGTCAGTCAGTCTGACTGTATTAACCATCCTTACCGCGACCGGCACCCGGAACAGTTCACCGATGCTGTAAACGAATTCCCGGTTTTTAACGGAAATCATGGGGAATGACGGCGACAGCAAGAGCACCAGGTAACAAAGTCCGGCAATGCCGGATACGATTGCCGTCCAGATGACCCATGAAAAAACCCGGCGCAGTCCGACGCTATTCCGAAGTCCCAGAATAACCAGTGACGGCAGCAGAAGATAAATTGCGAAAAATCCGGACGCCCGGTTCAATATGCCGGCACCGGCAATTAAACCGTAACCGTAGGCTATTTCCCGGCGGGCGGTTTTTGCCAATGCCATCGCCAGGAACAGGCACCAGATATATAAAGCACCGGCCGGACTTTCGTAAAGCGCCATCCGGTTCAAAACCAGCGCCAGGGGATATATTATAAAAAGGATAACCGTCCACCAGCCGTAACGGATATCCCGGAAAGCCAGAGCCGAGGCGGCAAACAGACCGGCTGCGGTTACAAGTCCAGATCCGGCCGACACAATCCTGCCGCAGGCAACGGGATTCGGCAGTACCGACATGCAGGCGCTGGTCAGCCAGATGAAAAGCGGC
>Ga0154812_115_pt1 | contig 23916 bp, 20 predicted proteins | sample Rifle2008BG16ft_FD_105820 | JGI IMG/M metagenome (GOLD analysis project Ga0154812, IMG submission 105820) | Candidatus Gottesmanbacteria bacterium RBG_16_52_11 | reverse complement strand
CGTTAAACCTCGAGTAGTAACCGAACCAGGAAACGTGCGTATCAATGGAGAAAATGCTGGAAACGAACTGAGAAGCGGCAAACAGGAGTATCGGAATATCAAACGGGGTATGGCGGATCCGGATCCGGTGTACGAGGGCCATTTTGATGACCCATGCTCCGACGATTATGACCGTCAGGCCGTAGACGGTCATCATCTTGTTGTATTCGAAGAGTTCGTAATTCCAGGGGGTGAGGATCAGAGGCACCAGGAAAAAGAGGAGATAGAATCCCCAGCGGATGACGGCACTGCACACCGCGATCATGGTTGTAGTATACCATCCCGGCCCGGAGCGGCAGAACCGCTTATTATGTCTTCAGTTTTCAGACCTCTATAATCACATCACGGTTCGGCTGCATTGCCGGATTTTCCAGATCCGGCAATCCATTTAAAAATTCATCAGCTGCAGCCCGCTTCACAAGTTTGCTGATAGCCGCAAACGCAGCGGATTTTGATTTTCCGATCCTGCGGGCAATATCTGTCAGGCTGATTTCCGGATTATTTTTAATAAGCCTGATTAATTCAGCTTCCTGCGGATTATTGCCTGCGTTACCATGAAGTGTTGCATACCGTACAATCAATATCTTCTTCGATTCCCAGGGTACAGATGTCTGGGATCTCGTTTTTACCGGTTCGGCGTTAATTATTCTTTCCAGCTTATCTGCAACGCTATGTATCAAGCTGACTCCGTTCTGCCTGTTGGGCAAACGCAGTTCCCCTGCCAATCCTGAGCCGCGTATAGCCGGATTATTAACTATGGCATCGATTGCCTGCTTCTGCTGTGATGAAAATAACCCGTAAAACGACCTGGCAATTTCAATATTCTTCAGTATGAATTCGATACGTTCTGATAGCGTGGATCTGGGTCTGTCTATATAATCATTTGTGGGTTCTGTCTGATCTGCAGTCGTGTCCTGACTACCAGGTTGTTCCGGTCCGAACGTCTGTCCGGGACTTACCGCATTTATGCAGAGGAACTGTTTTTTTCTTATTTCCGGTTGCTGGCTGAGAACGGATATTTTCGGCATCACAAGACCGGCTGTTATTATCAGTGCCGGTTTTCTGTTAACTAGACTCAGGTCAATCAGGGCATCCTCGATATGATCTGCTGTCAGTACCAGAATCCGGTCATGGGGATGAAGCAATAAAAACATTTCACCGGGTTCGTCTACCGTCCGCAGGTCTGCCCTGACGTCCTCATACTTGAGGATTGCCGGTGCCCGGTGTCCCGGTCCATAAATATCATTTTCGACTGAGTGATATCTGTTTCTGTAATCGCTGTACACTGAAATAATCCCGTCAGACCGGTCTTCATTGTCAGTAACGATCATCAGGCATTCGCGCATTGTCATCGATCTGGCGGCCCGGTTGATTAACGCACCCAACAGTTCCGAATCTGCGTCGGACTCGGTCATCCCGGTCAGATGAATCAGTCTGGATTGGCGTGGGTATCTAAGGTGCAGTGACAGGTTCCGGAGTACCGGTGACTCGTATCCGTCATCGGTGTCTTCAATGACGGATGCGAAACGCACGTGGAATTGTGGGTGGGCAATCCTGTCATCCGCATAGTAGGGTCCCTCGACTCTGAGTGCAGCAGATGAGTACGCGGTTTGGATCTGTTCCCGAGTTAACATGCCGTTATTATACTATAAGACATTAATATCAGACAATATGTTGTCCGCTTAGGTAGAGTTGTGATGAATTTGTATTTGATGAAAATACTCTATAGGTTGATTGACTTTTTAAGCTGGCGTATAATTCCTGGTATTCCTGCCCGAAGCACTTTAACAGAACGGATGGAACGGGTGATCCGTACCGGCTGCCGGCTCATTGCTGCCGGTTGACTTCGGTCCGGATGCCCGTAAATACCCTTTAGTCCGGTAAAGCAGGGAGAGGTTTTAGATAAATCAGAATAATTAGACCAATAAAGTCAATTGTTTCTGACGCCCTATTCTTTAGTTATTAGATTAATTAGGTCAATTGGTTTTTTCTCCCTCTCTTTACCTTACCGGACTATTTAACTCTATTTTATTAGGAATCTCCGTCTTGGAAGCGGAGGAGGATAGTTGAAATGATAGGCCAACTGAAAACTTTGGGAATTATTCTACTTTGCCTACTTCTACTCGCGATGGCGTTTGTTTCCGCCTTTCCGGGGGAACTGCCGGTGAGTATTGAATTATATATCAGGGTCGCTTTCTGGGCGATCGTGGTAGCTGGAATATTCGTGGTAGCTTTCAAACTCCGCGGCGGCCGACGGGATAGCCGTCAGTTGTATGATCCGGGATCGATGATCATTGACTACCAGCCTACCGGTTCCGGCCAGCCGGGCAGAAAGGTACTCAGGATTTCCCTGATTACCTTAGCTTTCTTGTTTGCGCTGGGGATGACTTACATGTATTATCGGAATCCCCAGCCGGCAGCGGAAGTCGAACCTGAAGCATGCTCCAGTGGCATGACTGAATACAGTGTTCAGGATGGTGACACCCTGAGTAGTATTGGTCAGGCTAAAGGGGTTGACTGGACCGGGATCCGGGCGGTTGGTAGGGACTTAGTTGAACCCTTTACGATCTTTACTGGGGAGGTCCTTTGTCTTCCTGGTGATGGTTATGTAGCGGGACAGGTCTTTCAGGAAACCGCTGAGCCGGAAACTGAAATTGAGTCCAGTCCTGCCATAACCTCGGAATCGCAAACTGCTGCGGAAATTAATCCCGGTCAGCCGGAAATTTTACAGCAGGAAGCAACTGTCGAACCGGAACCGACGCGGAAATCCGGCGGAAACTGGATCGGTACGGTTCCCTGGAAACCGGGATTGGCAATCCTCGTATTTGTTTTACTGGTCTATGTAGGTTGGCGATACTGGATCCGCGGTATGCCTCTGCCGGAAGCGACTGCACCCGGCAAGCGTCCATCGTTCGGGACAATCGTTTTCTGGACCGTTTTTGTTATCATTCTGACACTCGCTGTCCTCGCAGTTATGGGTGCAGTTTGGTTTATGACTAATTCACCCGGGACTTGATCCGGTTAATTGAGGGTCAGGAAGACTCGTGAACTTTCGCGCCTCACGGCGCACCGTTCTGCAGTCCTGTCTTCCGCCACCCTTATCCTGTAGAGAAATCTGTTCAAGGCTCGGCCTTAGCTTTGGAAGGCCTAGCCTTGAAATTTAGTCGAAATAGAATTCTCTTCGGAGCATTGTGGCGGAAGACTTTACGGTATACCATCCGTTTTTTTAGTAGGAAAGCCCCGCATTTAGCGGGGTTTTTCGTGGTTACCAATCCTGACCGTTTCGTGGCGGCTTGGAACGTTAACCTATCGAAGGATAGGTTTTTACGTTCCCGCATTCCTATTGATCGTTTTTATAAACCAGTGCAAATTTATTTGAATTATATGACCTATAGTTGTATAATCTGCCATTATGACAGCTGAGTCTGGTTCCTGGTCACCGGAATTGTTAACAACCTCAGAAGCGTCCGATGGCGTAGTTGAGCTCGTTTTCGATCCGACACAGCGGTACCGGTTGGATTTTAGTACGGGTGAATTATCACGCGCGTTATATAGCCGCCCGGATAATTGGCATCCGGCCGGATCATATCCTGTTGAATCAGACACGGTAAACGCTGAACACTTCTGGTTACCGCTGACCGTTTCCGCTCCGGGTGGAGACCGGACGGGGATCGAGGTGCATTGGTTCAGGCCAAATCAGGAAGATCCGTTCGAAGTCCAGGTTTTTGATACATCATCCGGCCAGGCATGGGGGTTGGATACTACAGAAATGAAGTGGATGGAAATTGTCCGGGGTCAGTCAGATGAACTTACTGATACTGATTTGACACCGGAATCGGATCCGGCGGAGTATTTCCCGGGCTGGGAGTATATCCCCGGTGGCATCAGGAAAGTTACGGATGGACCGTCCTGGAGGCACCCAAATGGAAATATTTTGACAGAATCTGAAGTTGGGGAACTGATGCATCTTAATCAAATTATCGAAAACGGTAGAACTGTTGAGTACCAATACGAGATTATTTGCCGACTGAGTGAAGTAACCGGGGGTCAGAAAGCATTTTTTGATGAAGGGGCCGGATACTGGCAGATCGGTCCTCGTGGGATCGTGTGCGGAGTCGGAATCGGTGACGGGACATTTGCCGAATACATACTTCAACCAAACGGGGACTTTGAGCCGGCATCCGGATAAAGTTTTCAATTCTTCAGAATCAGCAGCTTGAAGCTATGCGGCTAGGTTTTTCAGATAATTTATATCCTTCGGGTATTAATGATTATTAAATTATTAAGGATTATTTGAATAATGTAACCCGGCTTCAGCATTCCCTCATATTCGGACCCGGAAAGTAGTCATATCGGATGCGGCCGCATTTCTATTGACTACATTATTGGGGATAAAATAAAGACGCGCGGGTTGGGCAGATAGATGCGGTTGAGGCCCGCGCGTCGTGATTAGTTTCTCGGTTTCTGGGTGAAGAGTCGCGCACCCGAGCGGCTAACAGCTGCATAGAGCAGTATTCTGGTCAGAAATACTACCTCTGCAATAGTGATCGGCGCTAGCCGGAACGCAACTAAATTGATTTCCGGGTTCTTGATAAACGGCGCGAAGTCCGTTTTATCAAGTAGAATGACTAATACCGACCACCACGTTAGTACCCAGACGACCAGGGCACAGACTAACCAGCCAATTAATAAATAAATTGCGTAGCGCTTGCTCCGCGGATCGCCATCGTCTGGGACATACAAGCGGGAAATTCCTGCGTAATCCAGAAGAGCAAGTGCAATGGCAAATATATTTGCCATGAATATTCCTGCAAACTCCATTTCACCCATCAGGTTGTTCAGGGCGAAGCTCGAGACGATGAAGACAAAAAGTGCAAAAGCCAAAGTGCAGAAATTAATTAGTAAACCAAGCCAGAATCCTCGTGTATTCATTATTAAATCCTCACATCTTTCGATTGAATCAAGTTAGGTATTTACGTAATTTTCTTTCGTAGTTCTCTGAAAGCAACAGCCCGCTTCTGAGCTTGATTTTTTCTTCTCGTTTTCTCGTTCATCAGTACAAAGAGTATGATGAGAACATCAATTCCCACAATAACACCCCGAATTACCCATAAGATTTGATCAGTAAATGTCCAAGTTAGGTATATGGTTATATTAATGATTAAACAGCTGACCAAAATGATTGGCCAGCCTACGATTTTTTTGTAGATCTTATATATTTCCATCACATTCCTCCACTACAGATTGTTGTTCCGGTCCGGAAACGTGAGATTCCCAGGCCGGAACAACGATCAGGGACAGAGCGGAGGATTCCTCAACCGCTTGTTAAAGTGCTTCCATCAACGCGGGGCAACGCCTGCGTTATGGAATGTAATAGTAGATTATAGTAAATAGGTCCTATAATATCAATTAATTCAAATCTAAATGTAATTTCAAAATAACGTCATACACCGAAAAACGTATATGGATGATTGACTTTTCCAATTTTCTGCTATAGGATTCGAACATCTGCCCGCAATTCCTGCTCGTTGCTTCATTTTTAGTTGATTTCAAAGTCTTTTTTGAAAGGTCGTTTTTTTTGAAAGGTCGGACCTTGGAAAAGTCCGACCTTAGGCACACAAAAATACCCCGAACCGCTGTTCCACTGGCGGAACTAACAGGCTTTGGGTAATTGCACTTTCACATTGCTGGTCTAACCACTGAGTATTACTCAGTATTCAGTACGTTTGGACATTCGGTTGAATTCTTCCTAACAGTTCGATGTGGTTGCCCCAGAAGTCCCGACCATGTCGGGACGAAGTGGGGATTTCATCAATCTCCTTTCATATTTACTTCGATGTTTCGAAACATCGAAGTATTGTCCAGCATTCGGGTTTCCCGGTGAGGAAATACCGTTTTCTCGCCCGGAAATCCGAATTATTCAAGAATTAAGGAGTAAAAATCTAATGTCTACTGTTTTAAACGAACAACCCCCTAAAAAGAAGTGGTTCCGCCGGCCGCGCTGGTTCCATCTTCCACGGTCACGCGCTGGGAAATTTTTTGGCGCGATCCTGGTGGCTGTGTTACTCGTCGTGTTGTTCATAAGCATCAGCGGAATCCGGCCGCGTATCGTCTCGCAATTTCAGCCGCAACCGACTGAACCGGTCATTGAGCCAACCCCCGGACCCGACGCCGAACTTCGAGCCCAGCTGGCACCTTACGCAGCACAGATTGAATCTGCAGCCGGCCTCTACAAAGTGCACCCGGACATCCTCGGAGCAATCATTTTGGAATGTGGTGCGCCGAAAGAGGATTACGTTGGTGTACAGGGACAGGCGGGTGTCACCTGCGTCATGGTATCCGACGGGCCTGGTGCTTTCTATGATTGCTCAAGCGGGGCGTGTTTTATTGAGCGCCCGGTATCGGAGATGATGTTTAACTCCGAATACGCAATCAAGTGGACAGCCCTGAGAATGGCACGTCATATAGCCGAAAGTGATGGCGTCCTAAGCACCGCTTTTGCAGCCTATTGGGGTGGTACAGAAAATGCCACTGCAAAAGCTCAAAAGACCATGGAGTATTTCGAGATCCTCACGTATGACCAGCAAGTTCCGTGACAGACCACGCACCTGATCACTAATCCGGGCGCGAGAGCGCACCTTTGGCCCCGCGCCCGGATTTTTTAAAATACACTCCGGTTATCCCCAAATAATTTAGTCATTTGAAATGCGGGAACGTCAAACGTCCCACGCCTCTGGTCAATTTATCTAATATCGGTTTCTCAATTTTCAAAATTTATTCACTGAACCAGTGACCAGCCACGTTTGACGTGGCGGCCGCACTTAAATGATTACTTTTTGGAAACATCTTCTTTGACTTCTTATACCTTTAAGCCTATAATTATCATTCTTATTCCTGCCCGGTTTGATTATGGTGCAACCGGAATATCCAGACAGTTCAGACAGGCAGGAAGCTCCGCTTCCGCAGGCTGCCTTTGATCTTGCAGAAACTCTGTTTCAGTCTCAGGCTAACGGTTCGGATTATGAGTATCTTGAATTTTCCTATCCCACGGATTCGGGTCATGTATTTGTTCCCTGCGAAATATCTTTCGGTGATGACGGCTCAATAGAGATAAATATCCGGTTGGCTGCTTCAGTGCCGGCATGGCAGGCAATGACAGGTTCCCCGGATGATGAAGGCGTACGGGAAGTTGTGTCGGAGAGTATCCAGCAGGCTGTCGGGGAGATCATTGGTGTTTACTTCGGAAATAATGCCCAGCCGCGTTCTCCGGGCGTTATTTTACCCGTCGGTATCAGCGTTGATGAAGATTCTGAAATGACGGACATCGTCAATCCGGATGCTTCGCTGATGATCCCGGGTGATGTTTTAGCCGGACTGTGCGACCGGATTGTACCGGCTGACGGAGACGACGATTCCGCCCATTGGAACCGCGTATCGTCCCATATTGCCGCAGCAGCCATATGGACTGTGCTGCGTTACCATTCTGATTTATCGTCAGCAATAAAAAGTAACGAAGAGTTGGTAGTTCCGCAAATGCCTGATTTGGCTGAAGAAGATGACAGTGGGGGTAGCGGATATCCGGAAAGCGAATTCACCGGCAATCAACACTCTTCCGGGAGTGAAAAGTCCGGTCCCGGTATACCGGCTATTCTAGTCACGGCCGGAGTCCTTCTGGCATTGGCTTGGGGTGCGGCAACTAAATTGGGCGGGAAAGTTGAAGCGGCCTCATCTTCCGGCGATAGCCCTCCTGCAGATCCGACAGCTTTTCCCGTTGATCAGTTGGCTGATCAATCCGGAGGAGGCAGAGTTGCTCCCCAGGAACAGCCTGCCGAAGCCAGGGAAGCAGCCGAGTCACAGGGCATTATGCTGGATGTGAAGGATTACCGCCAAAATTCGGGCGGTTGGGAAAACGACAGTATGGGTGGAGGCGGTGCTATGCGGGATTTCGGATGTTTTGTGACTGCAATGACCCAACTTGTCGATGCAAATATCCGAAGTGACGGAGGAGAGTCGGTCACACCGGGAGACATTAACAGAAAACTCAAGAATAGTGATAAGGGTTATATCGGCAACTATTACAACCGGGACGAAGCAGACGCGGTACTGGGAGTCACCAGGGAAACAGTCAGCAATTTCGATCCAAAATGGATCAGGGATCAGCTTGACAACGGGAAACCACTGTTAGTCTGGTTAAGTCTGTTTACCGCCGATGACGGACACTATTCAGTTATCCGGGGCTGGTATGAGCAGGACGGTGAATATTTTTACATTATAAACGGAACACTTCACGGGGTACAGATCTGGAAGCAGCAGGATCTGGAAAATTATTTTAAGGCTATCTATAAATACAAAGTTCAGGCTCCGGTTCTGGAAGGGTATGATTTTTCCCAGCTGCCGGCACCTATTGAGTAAAAATTCATATGGCAGGTGAACAAGACTCCCGCCGGGAATACGATCCGTCAATGATGGCTCCGGAAACGCCTGATGAGGCCAGGATTCTGGCGGACTATTTTGCCGGGCAGAGGATTCCTCCCGGTCACCCCTTATCCTTTGAATATTACGGGATTCCCCGGGGACTGGCGGTCTTCGGATGCCGCCGGCATGATCCGGAACGCCGACAGGTGCATATCAAACCCTCAAGTGAGTTTTGGGAACTGGTCAGGGTACCGGTTATGGTCCTGTCGCCGGGTGGCGGCAGCCACACCGATCCGGATAACCGGGTGGCGGTCAGGGATATGGCAAGCGGCATGACTTCACGAAACCTGGGTTTGTATACGATGATCAGCGGTGATGAGGGCAATGCTTTTATCGCTTTTTACCGGACTCCTGACGACAGCTGGAGGTGGTGGCCGTTTATATCAGCCGATATCTACCGTGATCCCGCCGAACTGGCCAGGGAAGCCGCGACATCTGTCAAAAAGCTTCACGGTTACGATGAAGAACGCACCGGGATATACCGTTCCATGAAACGGATGGCCCACTACCTCCTCACCGGACGTGATATTACGTAAGAGCATACCCACGGGCTCTAGAAACAGTTCCCGACAACGAGTCGGGATTACTGTTTCTTAAGTCCTCCTTAGACCGCTCCATGAGCCGTGTACAAATAGTACAGAAAGGCGAATGGCAAGGTCAGGAGGGCTTCATTACTCTCCGTTGCCGAAAATCGGCTTACGGAGAGTTACCTCCCACAAAGCTTCAGCGAAGTGGGATAAAACAATATCAAATCCCTCACATATTCTCAGAATTATCTTGGAATTATCGCGGATAAATCTTTTCGATCTGTGCGAAAGAGGATACGCTTGTGTATCCGGTCGCTTTAGATCTCATCAGGGCGCGTCTGACGCGCCGAAGAACGCGGGCCGTCAGTGTGTTTCGGGGAAGTTTCCCCGATACTCACTTCAGGCTCGCATTCCGCGATATTCCAAACTGATCATTGTTGATGTTGGTAGTTTTTAGAAAATCATCGGCAGGAATGTGCAATTTACTTTCCGGCAATCCGGCGGTGGCGGCGGGAACTTTTCGAAGTTTTCCACCTGCTCACTTGAAAGCCAGACTACTGAAGTTAGCTCGACAAACAGCATCCGGTTGTACTCATCACGCTTAAGTATTTTTACCGGTATCTTCGGCATGACAACACCGATAATATTATTGACATCTTTCTGGGGGTAGGCTAGGAGATGTGCATGGCACAATTCCTTCTCCTTACCGGCGTGATCACCCCAGTCATGCTTGGTACATTTTGTAAGAAGCTTTGCTTCATCGACATCAGTTATTTCCATCCAAGCTTGTACCTTAAAGCCGAAATAATGCTCAACACTGGCGTCGAGATGTACCGGCAGTCTCACCCCGCTTCTTATCTGACCGGCACCTTTGGCAGTTTCATGCTGCCCCGGGAAAAATTCAGATACGGGACCGGTGCCGGGTTGGTTCTGAAACCAGTGCCAAAGCAGTTCTCCTTCCGGGCCGTATTTCGTTGTAACAAACCCGACCTGCGGGTATGGTGTACCCGCCGGAGTCGGATTGAGACCCAGGTCCGGCATCTCGAACCACCCCTCAAAGAATCCACCCGGTGTCGGAGTCGCCGTGATTCCCTTGGCTGCTAGTGTGCTGGCGGCATTTGTCTCTGCCGCCGCGGTCATGGCAGCCGGGGCACCCTGGGTTTTTCCCAGCGCAATCGCCGTCTGCTGGGCGCTGGAACCTGTATAGACTCCCAGTCCGCAAGCCAGTGAAAGCAAAACCATAAACGAAAGTATACCAAGCAGTTTTTTTGATATTCGGTTCATCAGATGCTCCTATTTGCCAATCCATTTCAACGGGTCTTCCCAACTGCCGCCATCGCAGTATGGGCCGGATCCTCCGACTTTTACCGCAAAATGATCATGCGGGGCACTGGAGAATCCGGTATTACCGTTGCGCATTATCTGTTCACCGGCTGTCACTGTGTCACCTTTCTGGACACTGTATGAGTTATCTAAACCGTGTCCGTTAAAGGTACATATCTGTCGGCCGTCCTCAAGATAACTTTGGTTGATCACGACGTTTCCGCTGATCCACCATCGGACAGCCAGCCATGAAAACCGGCTGAGATACTGCGCCCAGGTGATCTTACCGTTGTGAGACGCCAAGATCGGATCCCCCAACGGTCCGATAAAGTCAGTGCCGGGATGGTCGATTACCCAAACCCCGCCAACATAGACCGGGGATCCGAAAAGGTACCCGTATCCCGTAAACGTGGGAAACGGGTGTACCAGTTTTCCATCAACCGGTGGAACCGGACCACCACCGTCTCCGCCGTCACCGCTCATTTCCTGGTTCAGAAATTCCAGGAATATGGCAACGGTCATCAGAAACGACGGTTTATCAAGTTCCGGCTCCTGGTCGGGTGCACTGCCGGTGAAGTGTGCTTCCCAGGCAGCTGCGGCTGCAACCACCATATCGACATAGGCCTGGCCGCCGTTCGGGTTATATCGGTGGACAGCCTCCGGAAACGAATTCTTATACCCCGTGGCATTGAGATACTGTCCGGCCCGGACGACGGATATGTATACGTTCTCATAATCTCCGCCACCGAACCTGACCCAGTTTACCGGCATGATCTGCATGCAGGAGATGGCTCCCGCACCGATCGAACCGGGGATGGACCGGATATCCACACCAAGCTGGAGTGCCAGGACTTTCAGGGCTGCAACGTTTGCCAGCCACCAGGCTTTCGAACCAAGCGGCGCTGAATAGTACCGTTTCCAAACTTCATCGATCGCCACACCTCCGCCGATATTTGAACAGTAATGGCTTTCGATCTTGGCGAATCCGAGCATGTGGTACGGCCGGATCGCCTGCGAGTATGAAGCGGCGATGAAGTCCCGGAGTTTCTCTTCCGACACTCCTTCGCTCTGAGCGTATGCAATGAGCTCATCAGTCAGGATGATTGATCCGGGATCAACCGGGATACCCGAGTAGATCCATGCCAGCGTTCTCTCAAGTGCCCTGGCGACATGAACGCCATTGGCATTGAAGAATCTGGCATTCGATGGGATCAGACTCACAATGCAGCAGAGTCCGGTAATCAGTATTAGAAAAGAACAGGTGAGGCGGCGGGTGCGCCGGCCTCGCCCTTCCGGGGATTTTGGCTTTCCCACGTTTGGCTCCTTAAGTTCCGTTGTCAGCCATCCGGGATATGATTCCCAGAACATCCGGGTGGCAGAAGATCTGCGCTTCCGCGTGCAGGATATTGGCAATTACGACCTCGCACATCCTTGCCTTGGTCTGCCGGTATATCCGCCCTCTGGCAATCCCGCTCATAGCGTGGGAGACATCCTGTATTAATGTTTCTCCCTCACGAGTAATCGGTCGGATTCCGATGCCACCGGCAATGTCACCGTGTGAACTGGTTGCGAAATTGACCCAGATGTCAACCACGGTGATAAGCAGCGAATGTGCCGCCGGATTTGCCTTTTCTATCGCTATCGGAGTTTGCATGGCGATAAAGCACTGCACCCCGTTTTTCTTAAGCTCGTTTATCGTATAGAGGATCCAGTACTGGCCGACCGGGTTGTTCGGGTCCTTAAACCATGACAGGCAGTCGTCATAAACAGCGATTGCCTGGACGTCTTCCTCCGTATGCGAACGGGGGTCAGCGTTCTTTTTGAACATACTGACCTGCCAGTTCAGGAACTCAATGTCATGACCTTCCCGGTTGGGTGCCGGATAATACAGGACGAATCTGTTATCTTCGAGCGTCTGCAAATACTTATACAAAGCACCTGGAGTTTTATAATCGTCGGCAAAGACGATGATTCCCCCGAAAGCCCGGCGGATATCGCCCCACCCTTTCAGCTGTTCCTCACGCAGCGCTTTGGTAGCTCGGGTATCACCCCTTGGAGTGACCCCCGAATTGTCTACAACCCAGACACGGTGTGACGGATCCAGCAGCATGAAATTCCATACGGCAATTTTTGCCAGCGTGGATTTGCCGGATTCCTGTCCGCCGGTCAGGCCGACGATTTTTTTCCCGATAATGAAACCGGTATTGCCTTCAGTAAAGGCGCCTACCAAAGTACCCTTCGTAGGTACCGGAATTACGGTCCGCAGAATTGCATTCTCGACACCGATTTCCGGGTCGGCATAGAGCTCATCCAGGTCCAGGTAGCCTGGACCGACCGGCACGAGTCGTCTGAATTCAGACGCCAGATGCAGTTGCTTGCGTACAGGTGTCTGGAAAATATCGGCTTTCCGAAGGACATCATCCACTACCTGTTTTTTCAGGGCGTTGATGGCATCCTGGGTTTTGGCCTGCAGGACTATGATGGTTCTGCGGCCGAACGTTTGCGACTGGCTCTCGTTGATCAGCACGTAGGTGCCGTCCATAGCACTAACGTAATTATCGAAAGCCTTTGTCACGACGTCCTTACCGAGTGATCTTTTCAGTCTGTTCACGCGCTTCCTGATCACTTTCAGGAAGGCTCTCCGTGATCCTGCCGGTACCGGATACACATCACTGATAAGGCTGATCCGGTGGTTTTCATCCAGAAGCGGCAGCAGCAAAGACCTCAGAAAACCGAGGTCGTCAAAACTCTCGGTCAGAATTGCGCCGAGTGAAAGCATGGCATACCATGTTTCTTCACCTGATCCCGATTCTGCCCGGACAAATCCGTCGCGCCTGATGTCAAGACGTTCCGGCAATATGGTATCCTGCATCATTTGCTGGAATTCGTCCCTTATTACCAGAGCATCCATTACTTTTTCGCCGGTCGACATGTTAAACATCCGGTGAAGGAAGAGGACGAGTTCCGCACGGCTCAGCATTCTGCCTGACAGCAGTCTGAAATTCTCATTAAGTGACCATTCAGGCAGGACCAGATACGGAATCCACCGGGTTTGTGTAGCAGCAATACTGTTAGCTACCTCCAGGTATTGCCGCACCCACCACTCCGGGTCAATTTTTATTCCCGGCATGTACTGCGCGATTTTTTGCCTGTTTTTGATGGATTCGCTCAGGAACCATCGTATATGTGCAGATATACCGGAATCGGTCTGATCCCCGCAGTCAAGCAGCCGGAAAGGTATGCTGGCATCATGCAGCTGGAAAACCAGATTTTGGACTTCCTGCTGGGTCATTCCCGACAGGTCAAAAACACCATAAGTCTTTCTGGTTCTGTCATCGCGGATCACGTTTCTGACGATTGTGAATCCCAGAAACGACTTCACCGACTCAAATACCGCCTCAACAGCAGCATTTGTTGACAGAAAAGGTTCGAGAATCCGGCGTAGCCACAACTCCGCCATGTTGGCTTCGTAGGAAGCAAGTTGAGCCAGATCGGCAATGTTTTGTTGCGCGTTGCTCAGCGCCCGTCGGGTAGATACCAGTCCGGTTTGCGCCGTTTTCAGCGCCAGCACTTTGGTCTGATTTATCGCCTGTCTCCTTGCCCGCTGTGCATTCAGCCGCCGAATATATACATTTTCGACTGTTTCTTCAATGCGGAGGAGAGCCGGCTCAATATAGGATTCATTCAGGTTTCCCAGCACAACATCCATACCCTGATTTAAAACCTGAACCAGGTCTGTCAGTGAATGAATCCGGGGATATTTGTTATTTCTATTACCTCTATGATCCATCAGATCCTCCGCGTGCCCAGAGTGTTACCATAGGATAAGTGTCGGGTGATAGGTAATTACAATCCATCCCCAAATCATTTTGCTCATATACCACAACCCGATTAAAGCAATAATCAGCGGAATCCTGGTCTTTCTGGTTACCCACCACGTCTCTCCGATCGCAACGGTAAAACCCAGCGCCATAATGAAAGCGTAGAACCAGGTCCACCAATACTTCTGTAGCTGGAGTGCATATTCCGTTTCGGTTGTCAGTATCTTCCAGAAAAAGAAAGTTGCCAGCTGAAAGCCCAGTAAGCCATAGCAAATCCACCGGGTAACCGTGAGCATTTTCGGTCTGGCCAACGACCGCAGACCAAACCTTTGAGTGGTCATTGGTATGAACCCGATCCAATAAAGAATGGCTTTTCTGTTAGACTGCTCACCGAAAAACGCTATCAGCAGCATTATTAAACCGATGCGGATAACGAATCTGTTTAAACCCGGATTTCCCAGGATAGGTGACAGCAGTGCAAAATAGAGCACCAGGAACAGTAGAAATCCCGCGACCGGCAGTATCATCCAGGCGGCGAACTTTAGCCCAAAAATTTGAATCCCCCGTGTGCTGTAGTATTTTGCGGTCACATGCCTTAGCGGAGATGCATCTTCTTGTTGATTACTGCGCTTTTTCATCGCTTCATCACTCCTTACTCTCAGTCCTGTATCTTTCGGCTTTATCCATCAAACGTTCTCCAGTCTCCACATACCGTTCGAAAAGCTTCGGATCCTGGTCTCTGACATTTTCCAGCTGGAGTGAAATAGTGTCTAAAATGTCAGCCAACGGCACTACCTGATTGGCAGAGTAATAGACAGCCAGCCGGCCAAAAAGGGCACTATTCATCTGCCTGTCGGCCGACAAGTTGTCTTTCTGCTGCCAGAGTTCTTCGGGAATTGAATCTATCACATTCCGGTCGGGATCAATGTTTCTGGTTGACCGTTGTGATGCAGCCGATGCTGCTGCCGCAGTTGCTGCAGCAGCCGTAAATCCCTGACCGGTTCTCACTGCCCTACCAAATTTTTCCGCTTCCGCATACCCTTTGGGATTAATATGTCGGGTATAACCGGTCCCCGCCCTGGCAATCCGGGTAAGCACCTTTTTTGCATAAGGATCTGTTTCACGTTGCGCCGCGTCCTCGACTGCAGCCTGAAATTCGGCTGCCTGTGCCGTTGTTGCTGTTCCCGGAGCCGTTTCCCCTGATACGTAATAGGGGATATTCCGTACGAACCTGCGCCATCCTTCAGATTCCCATATTTCCGGAAGCATACGAATGGTAAACCAGACGGTAATGAATATGCCTGCAACTGCCCATAGGCCGGTCAGATGAATGACGTCAACTACCAGCAACGGTCCGAGCAGGATGCAGGCTGTAGTTAGAACCAGCAGTCCCATCCGCTCGAAATAGTCGGCACTCTGAGTGGCAAAATTCACATCAGGGTGTCCGGCTAGCATTTCCGGCAACCGAATTTGAAGGAGTACATTCCCCCAGAAGAACCTGAAGTACCTGACCAGGTAAACTACACCGAGCCAGATAAAGATAACCAGCAGGAAGCAGAAAGTCAGGATGAACTCAATTGGGTTCACCCCCTCGATAATTCTAGTGATTACTTCGACTGTCGCGCCTCCGAAGGTAGTATCCGCTCCGTGATAGAAAACGTCGGCGAACTTGAAGATCAGGTCCCAAACACCGGCAATCAGGGTGCCGATCAGCAGTGCAAAGCTGGTGATTATTATAAATACCACGGCGAAACGCCCCCACCATCTTCCGAGGGTGACATATTGTCCGTGATCTCCATTCCACCAGCGATCCTCTTCCTCGCCATCCAGTTTCCGGACCGCATTATGGTACCTGAGCGACCGGCTGATCATCAGGATAAAAGCCGGTACGATAGCCATGGCCACAAACAGGTACCAGATCGTGCCGGTAAACGACGGCGCCACCAGTAACTTTTCCATGAAGGCATCGATTTTCGGTGCGATTTCCTCCATGGCTACAGCTTTAAACAACGCCAGGATTATCTCCTTGACGTTGATGGGTAATCCCCCCGGCCAGTTGGAGATTATTTTGGCCAGGGCAGCCATAATTCTGGAAATGATCTCCCAGAACCCCGGGCCGGACGGGGGCGGATCATCAAGTAAAATGCGGAATTGAGTGCTGATCAGGGCGAGAGCGCCGGCCGCCGTGCCAGCGCTTCCTCCCTTCAATAGCACACCTAGCACGGCGGCCAGCAGGGTAGACATCGGTTAATCCCTCGCTTTCTATATGAAACGAAAGAACCGGAAGATGAGCCACGCCGTCGGGCTGAGTCCCTCGGGAACCGGGAGTTGAAAATCAATCCCCAGGAAGGTCAGAAACCAGTTGACCGTCGTGGCCACGAAGGCCGCAATTGCCACCGGTCCCGCTATCAGAAGCGGGGCCAGTACGAGCAAACCGATCATGGCAAAGATAGTAAACGACACGAGAAACGATCGGCCTCCTCTTTGGAACACTTCCTTCGCCGGTTTGTCTTCAGCCTCTAACTTGCCGACTTTCCCGATCCCCCCCTTGATCGTATTTACGAGGACGATACCGCTCGGCAATAAGGCGAAGATCGCGACGATATAAACGATTGCCGCGATCAACTTCAGGAGTTGAGCAGCTAAAGTAGGGAAGTCCATTAGTTTTTCCTTTCTTATTAGTAGGGTTAATTTGCCGATAGGGTAATAATCCGATTATCTTTTCCCTTTAACCTCCTTTCCCCGAGTGCCCTCAAATAGGCCGCCGTTGGTCAGTGTTTGCCCGAAATCTGCAAGCGGAACGAAGCCGCTCTGACTTGCGATCTGTGTCAGAGTTTGCTGCTGTCGAAGGAACATCAGTGCCCGTGCCAGTGTGTCTTGGTCTGTTCCTTCCGGCAGTACAGCCCGCAGTGAATCAAAGAGTTTCTGCATGGTGGTACTTTCGGCTTCCGCAAGGATTACTTTTGCTTCTGCCAGATACTTTGCTTCCAGTACCTGTGTGACAGCCTGGCGGATTTTATCATCTGCAATTACAAAATCACTTGTTTTCGCGCTTTCGATACGCGCGCCGATGCTTTTTTGCTCCTCAGTCATGTGCGCCAGCAGTGTTGAAGCCGCTTTAGCTTTAGCTTCCTTGTGCCGCAGTGCTTCCATATCGCTCTCTTCAATAAACCGCAATACGGTTGTTTCAGCCTCTTTTATCACTGCGCCAACGAAATTATCAACCGCCCACACTGCAATTTCAGGGTATTGCAGGTCGACTCCTACGCGGAGATTGACATCAGTTCTCATCGCAGCCAGATCTGTGGTTAATGCCGTAGTGTCAGTTATCGCTATCGGTTTGCTGCGGGTGTCGATATAAGTAACAATTCGTTCAAAAACCGGCACGAGTACCCGATACCCGGATTTCCGCACCCTTTTTTTACTGGCAAAAAGTAGGGTAGCCAGATAATACGGCTCGGTGATTATGATTGCCGATCTTGAGAATAACCACCCTATAATTATGGCAAGTATAATCCCAACGACCGGACAGATCTTATTGACGGTCAGAAGCTGCTGCTGGTTTCCGATGCCAAAAAATTCCAGGCTAAGCAAACTGCCCCACCACAGGCAGATCAGAAAAACAAGAGAAATGCAGGTAAATATAAACCAAACGGATAAACGCCAGATGAGTATCTGGGGTCCGTAAGGTTCGAACTTTTTTTCCGGTTTTGCATAAAAGAACTGGGGTTGTTCATCCCTGAGTGTATTTGCTGTTATCATGCCTCGCCTCCACGAAACTAACTTACCCAAAGTTTTGGGTTTAAAATAATATAAAAAAGCCCGTGGATATACTCTTACTTTATTCACTTGTTAAAGTGCTTCGTTTATACGGGTGTATTCAGATCTTAATAGGCACGACGATGATCGGCCGTGTTACGCCGATCCATGTTTTTATTCGTCATGGAGCAGTTCGGATCGGGCAGTGAACCAACTATAGGGCAGATCAGTCAGGGCAGAGGAGGGCAGTTTCGGGCAAGTTGAGCCGGCAGGCCGTTTCATTTCCGTTTTGTCCCATTGATTGAAGAATTAAGTGTATCAAACGAATACCAACTAATTGCGGACTAATAATAAAGATATCAACCTTGAATGTCAACCGGTAAATAATATGATATATTCAGACCTGTATATGCGACGTAAGTTAGTTTATGCGGTAACCGGATTTTTTTAATATTTATTCGGGTGAATAATTAAGTTATAATTTCACTGTAGTCTCAGGATATTTTCTAATGTATCGGGTTTGGACGCCGAAGAATAATAGTATGATTATACTTCTCAGTGAAAATATAGTATTTACTATTATTTCAATCTGAAATTCAATTATTGAGTACATTCTATTACACACATTTTTTATTCAATATTTTTATTATGGGCGAAACCCAGATATCTCAATTAACAAAAATTCAATCCGCTAAAGTCGCTTCGGAAGTCGTAAATCTGGGAAATCCGGTGATAGCAAAATTTTATTTCTGGCGTAATACGCATTTAGAGCAACAAAAGGATATAAACCAACGTCGGCGATTGGGGACAGCGGAACGGATTATAGATGAGAAACTCGCTACACAATTTTCTATAAACCAGGTTGCACTATCAAACAGTCCAGAACAGACTCGTGATTATAACTGCATACTTTGTACTGACGGGGAACTTGATGAAGCAACCCTGTATTTCTCAAAAAGTAGTCCTGATGAGCTAAAGAACTGGCTTGACGGCAACAGACCACTGACATCACGTCTGCACAATAACAGTATGAGACGATTTTTTGCCTCCCTCGATAGGACCGCACCGGACCTTATGACTCAGGTAAGAACCGGATAAATTATCCTCTAGAATAACCTATAATATTCTGATACAATCTACTTCCTTTTGGGTTTTATATGTCATTACCTGATCATGAGTCGAAGTTAGCAATTGAAAAGCGGATCGCCGGACACTTAGCGGAGTTCAGAGGTTGGTTGCTGACTAAAGAAATCGGCCGGATGACTGTACCGATTTTCGAAGCGGAGATTATGCTGCCCGGGCAGGAAGATGAGGAGTTCTGGCTGGACGTATACACGAGCGGTACCAGTCTGAGGTGGGATCAAAACGGCACTGACTTGGTTATCTTCTTCAACACACCTATGGGTAGTCTGGATATGGATTTCGCCCGTGCAATTGTCGACTCGGATTACCGGAAGATAGTGCTGATAAGTACGTATTCACACTTATTTGAAAAATTCCGGTTAAATAAACAGGGTAGGTTCCATGACACGGCACGCATGCTGGCGAATCTGACAGGATTTAAAGGATCGAAACCCAGAGTGTTCCTTCCGAGCGCATTCGACGCCGAAGACGATCAGGTCAGGCAGGCGGCTACTGATATGGTAGACGCTTATTCAGGCATAAAGGTCGGAACGCCGTCGTACGGAAGATCAGCAATTCAATATTTAAATTCTCTGTTAGGACTGATGGAAGCTATGGATATTGATACGCAATACTACCCGCACCCTCCCGTTGTTTAGGTTAGCTGTTTTTGTTCAGTTTCACTCGGCTCTTGACATCCCGTAAATATCCGCTATTTTATATACGGCCCTGTCCGATAATACGAAATGAGACTTAAGGACGAAGATAAAGCCGCGGGAATATCATTCCAAGAGGCAGCTGCAGCTGCCCGCCGGGCATTCCTGGATGCCCTGCATGAGGGCAGGCATTACGAATCAGCCCTGACCTTCTCCTACGCTGCCGAGCTGTTTTCCCTGTCGAAATCAGACTTACGGACGCTCCGGAAGCAGGATGCTGCCATTCTTATTCTGCCCGCTGATGGCAATAGTGTCCACGTAGTGATTATCAGGCCGGAAGTTGAATACGGACTGAATTTCGCTCCGGCTTTTCATGATAAAAAACAACAGAAGAAGATACTTGACGGTTGGATCCGGCAGCTTAAGGAAGCGGTCCAGTCAGGTTCTCCCGCTGTCCAGAACGACGTTATCCGCCAGTCAGCATATGTGCTGGGTTTGGTTGAATTTGAAGGCATGCCGGTCACAGGAATGCTTGACATTTCATGGCAGCACAATGATGTGATAACCGGCTCATTGGAAGTAATGCGCCTGATATTACTCCGAAATGAATTCAACACCCCTGATGTTGACGTGGTCCGGGATTATTACCTACACCTGTGGAATATTATCGGAGCTGTAAACGATAGGTATCCCCGGCAGCACCCGGATTTTGCGCCGGAATACCTGATACCTCCCGATACGGCTGTTTCCCCACCGGTCTGACAGCCGGTTGCCGCATCGGATGGGGATATCTGTGATAGAATTGCCACACAATGTTGGACTTTATCTTCGGCCTCCTGTCGCATGATCTCGGGATAGACCTCGGCACTTCCAATACCCTTGTATACGTGCGCGACAAAGGCATACTTATCCGCGAGCCGTCAGTTGTTGCCCGGCACCGCAAAACCAAGCAGGTTATCGCTATCGGCCGCGAAGCCAAGCGGATGCTGGGCAAGACTCCGGCGACGATAGAAGCCATCCGGCCGCTCCGGGGGGGTGTGATTGCGGATTTTGACGCGGCTGAGGCGATGCTTAAGCATTACATCACCCTCGTCCACCAGTTGCCGTCGAGATCAATCCTGCCGAGGATTCCGAGGCCGAAAGTCGTGGTGGGGATTCCTTCAGGGGTTACAGAAGTCGAACGCCGTGCGGTTCAGGAGGCTGCCATTTCCGCCGGAGCCCGGGAAGCCTACCTGATCGAGGAGCCGATGGCAGCGGCAATCGGTGCCGGGCTTCCGGTTGAGGACAGCCAGGGAAGTTTCGTGTGCGACATCGGCGGCGGGACTACGGAAATTGCCGTCCTTTCACTGGGCGGGATAGTTGTCAACCGGAGTATCAAAATTGCCGGCGATGAGATGGATGAGGCCATATCATCCTTTATCCGGCTTAAGTATTCACTACTGATCGGCGAACAGACGGCTGAGGAAATCAAACTCGCCGTCGGATCGGCATACCCGGTCGACAAGGAATCCCGTCAGGCAGTGGTGCGCGGCCGGGACATTGAAACCGGCCTGCCGAAAACCATCCGTGTCGGGGAAGCCGAGATCAGGGAAGCTCTGGTCCCGGTGATCCAGCAGATCATCGAAGGCATAGCCGAAACGATAGAGGAAACTCCGCCGGAATTAACCAGCGATATAGTCGAACACGGGATCGTGATGGCAGGCGGCGGATCGCTCCTGCGGGGAATTGATAAGATGTTGTCCCGGGAAATCAAAATGCCGGTCTGGGTGACGGATGATCCGCAGACCGCGGTCGTCCGGGGATGCGGAAAACTGCTGACGGATACTGCACTTCTGGGTAAAGTCAAAGTTGCCGCCCGTAAAAGTTGAAAAACAAACCCGGTACGTTACGCACAATACTACTCTTCAAAATCAAAATAATTAAAACCTCACTTTAATTCTATCCGGTTTTTCGGTTTTCGGTTGTTGTTTGCCGGTTTTGAATATTAAGTTTTACAATTCCAAAATCCTCTATAATGAAATTAAATATGAAAAAGCAGAAATCACCCGGGATACGGTTAGCGGACGTAATCTCCATTGTCTTTGAACCGATGTTCGGATTCTCCGTTTTTCTGCCGCTGGCTCTTGGCAGGTCCGGATTACCCACCGTATCGGCAGCCGGTATTTTCGTCAGCCTGCTGCTCGGACTGATTGTGCCGGTGACATTGATCCGGATATGGCTCATCCGGACAGGCAGGGTGAGCGACTGGGACATCCGTAAACGCGAGCAGCGGCTGCTTCCCATGGCTCTTCTCATACCGCTGATTCTGGCAGCGACGCTGTTTATCCGGGCCCAGGGGTCTTGGGCGCTGACGGAGCTGTTTACCGTGTTTACTATCTGGCTGATCGGTTTCGTGATGATAACCGGGTTCTGGAAAATTTCCGGACATACGGCCGGTATTTCCCTGATTGCTACCATATTGGTTAAATGGTATGGCACATCGGTTTTGCTGCCGGCATTTGCGGCCGTTTTCCTGGTTGCATGGTCGCGGGTCGTCCGGCGGGATCATACGGTTGCACAGGTAATCGCCGGAGCATCATATTCGGCAATTTTGGCCGGGATTTTACCCACAGGCTGAAATCTCCTATACTCATCATCGGCTGCATCAGGCATTATGAATTCCAGAATTACCCGCCGGCTCGGTAAGGCTTTTCCGGACGCTCTGATTTCCCAAAAACGGAAGATGAAACCTGTTATTCCGTTCATCGGCGATACCTGGTGGCTTGGGGTCGGCCGGGTACTTCTGTTCACCGTGCTTCTGTTTCTCTGCTTTTTTATACTGTTTATCCGGCTGTTCCACCTCACTATTATCCGCGGTCATGAGTACCGGGCTTTGGCTGACGGCAACCGGATCCGTGAACTGGTCCGGCATGCACCCCGGGGACAGCTGCTGGACCGGACCGGTAAACCGGTAGCGGTAAATGAAGCCCAGTACCGGCGGCTTTTACCCTGCGAAGCCGGACGCACTGCTAACGGCGCCTGTGTATCATATCTGACGCAGGCTGAAGGTGAAGCATTGGAAAAGACCGGCCTGCCGGTCGGATCATTCCTTGAGACCGATTGGAAGCGGCGTTATGTACTGGGTAGTGCGACAGCCCATATATTGGGGACAACCGGTGAAATTACGGCCGGAGAACTCAAAGACGAATATTACCAGCTGCGTAATTACCGGACCGGTGACCGGATCGGGAGATCCGGCGTGGAAGCAATTTATGAGGACCGTCTCCGCGGACGCGACGGTAAGGAACTGGTTGAAGTTGATGCCTCAGGCCGGATTCTCCGGGTGCTCGGACGCGATACCGAGGTAACCGGCATTGACATAATTCTGTCAATAGACGCCGGACTGTCGCAGGTTGTCGCACAGGCTTTCCCGGAAGGAAAGCGCGGTGCAATTATCGTATCTAAACCGGCAACCGGGGAAATTCTGGCCATGTATTCCAGCCCTTCGTACGATCCTAACCTGATGAGCACCGGATTATCGGAAGACGAGTACCGGAAACTGGCAGATTCGTCCGATCGCCCGATGTTTAACCGGGCAATCGGCGGTGTTTATCCGCCGGGTTCCACTTTCAAAATCGTTACTGCGGTGGCGGGACTGGAGGAGGGTGCGATCACCGGGAGTACGGAAATAGAAGACACCGGAATAATTTCGGTCGGTCCTTTCAGTTTCACCAATTGGTATTTTACGCAGTATGGAAGGACTGAAGGTATGGTCAATGTAATCAGGGCACTTCAGAGAAGCAACGACATTTTCTTTTACCGTACCGGTGAGCGCACAGGCATTGAACGGCTCGCGGTCTGGGCCCGGCGGATGGGTTTAGGCAGCCTGACCGGTATTGAACTTCCAGGTGAAGCTGCCGGTCTGATGCCTGATCCGGACTGGAAAAGTAAGCATTTTACGACTGACGCGGACCTGGAAGCCAGAAATAACCTCTGGTATGCGGGAGATACCTACCACATTGCCATCGGGCAGGGATACATTTTGACTACACCGCTTCAGACAGCGGTTTGGACGGATATCATTGCCGCCGGCGGCAGATACTGTGTCCCGACCATTGAAAAGGTACATCCCGGAATCAGTTCCGGCCCCGCCTGCCAGGAGCTGCCGATTAAAAAGGAAACCCTGTCCCTGGTTACAGACGGCATGGTGAAGGC
>Ga0154812_112_pt8 | contig 24273 bp, 22 predicted proteins | sample Rifle2008BG16ft_FD_105820 | JGI IMG/M metagenome (GOLD analysis project Ga0154812, IMG submission 105820) | Candidatus Gottesmanbacteria bacterium RBG_16_52_11 | reverse complement strand
GGCGTCGGCGATGGCATCGTTCCCGCCGGCGGTATCGCCGGTTTCGTCCCGGCGTCACCGACCAGCACCGACACTATAAATGCCAGACCGAATAGGATCAGCATTATAATGATGATACGCATGCGTTTTGTTTTCATGGTTACGGCGCCTTTCCCGGACAGTAGTCCGGCAATCCGAAACACTTTTCCCAATTTGGACCCTGGTATTCATAGTGCAGATGATTGCCGGAGGAAATGCCGTTATTATCAACCTCACCGATTTTGTCTCCCGCCTTAACCTTCTTTCCCGGACTGCACACTCCCGCTTCCGTGGGACTGTACTGCTTGAGGTGCGCATACATCGTGAAAAACCTGCCCGAACAGTTCGGAGTATCTTTCCATTCCCCGACTATCTTTACGTAGTTCCCGTAGCCCCCGCCCTCGGTGGTGTGGTTGTCGTTCTCTATATAATCCTTGCATTCAGTTACTGCGCCGTCGTGTGTCGCGTAGACGGGAGTACCTATATTTGCCCCGATGTCCCAGGCTATCAGATTGCCGTATTTACCGTGCGGCGGGCCGTCGGTAATGTGGCCGGTCGTCGGGCAGAGCAGGTCTCCCGTATACGGGGGAGCGTCCCCGTCCCAGGTCCAGGGCGCGGGATCTCCCGGTAAAATGTCATCGTTGTATTCCGCTCCGAAGCCGCCGGAACCCAGAATTATATTTTTGATATTGGTGATCTGCGGCGGGAAAATCATAATCAATCCCACCGCGGAGATGATGACGATAGTAATGAGATTAATCATCCGGACTTCTTCGCGGCCGGCAAATAATGGACTCTGGAGCCGGTGGGTAAAGCCGAGAATGCCGCCGCCGGTACCGCTGATTATCCGGTCAATGCCCGATCCGATGATGCCGGACATGAATCCGAATCCCGGCAGGCGGGGGAGGATGCCTCTGAGGGGACCGGGAATAATGGACCCGCCCGGCACTCCCTGCGGCGCAAGCCTGCCCAATCCCCGGCGGCCCCCGATGGGTACCGGAGCCATCGGCAGCCGCGGCTTAAGTCCCAGAACTCCGGCCAGTGCCGCAATCGGGGCCAGCAGGATGATTCCGGCCTGGGCTCTCCGGAAAAACTGGGAATATTGCGGCGCCAGCCCCGACGGATTGATAAGCGGCGGGAAAACCGTTGGCAGCATCTGGGCGTAGGCATGCGGCCGGAATATTGCCAGTTGGGACATCATCAGCCGCGCCGGCAGTCCGGGCATGCCTACCGTCCGGCTGATCTGGCCGGGGGCTAGCGCCGACAGGGCTCCGGCGGCAAGCGCCCCGCCTCCGGCAGCTGCCTTCCCGATCCCCAGCCGCACCGGCGTCCGGCTGCCCAGTGCCATCGCTTCTAAAAACCGGATAAACGACTGGTCGGGCGGCGTGATCATGGCTGAACTGATTGGCCCGGTAAGGACGGTTCCGGCCACCGAGCTGACTGCGCCGGTAAATCCGCCGATACCGCCACCGCGTCCCCGGTCGGCCAGTGACGCCTGGGCTTTATCGGCGATAAACTGGAATATATCTGAGGAAACGAAATCCTTGCCTAAGCGGTCGGTCAGGAGTTGGGAATTTCCCAGGATCCGTTCCACTGATCCGGAAACTATGGTCCGGGCGGTACTGACCCGGGTGACCGGATCCATCACCGATACCAGCGTTCCGACGATACCGCTGAAACCGGGTTTTGAAAGTGATGTGATGAACTCTCCGGCCACCCGGCTTTCGCCTTCAGCCGGGGCGCTAATTAGCATCGGCTCCGCCGCCGCCGTGACTTCCGAAGCGGTTTTCCCCAAATGTCTGACTGCCTCGGATGATTTATCCGGCGACTCATCCACCAGCCTCCGGTATATGCCGACATATACATCCGGCCGGCGGGTCGGATACTGCTGGTCTTCAGGAACAAGTGCGGATCTGGTGATGGTTTCCCTGATCTGGCTTTCCTGTTTCCAGCTTTCCCAGGACGATGCCGCTACCGGCGCAATTGCCTCGCGCATACTTTCCGGAGAAACAGCCGTAGGATGGCCGCGGACGGTTTCTTCTATGCCGCCCGCCACCCGGGCGGCATATCCGGAAGCGTCGGCGGCTGCCTCAGGGGCCACGCTCGCCTGGGCCAGCCGGTTGGCGATTTCTATACGCTCCTGCTCGCTTAAGCGGACGCCCTGCCGGCGCAGCTGTTCGACTATGTCGTGGGAAAGAGTAGCCGCCTGTTCCCGGCGCAGCTTTCTCTGGGACAGGTGCTCTTCATACTCCCTGATGAACCCTTCAACGGTGTCCTTAGGCACCGTGTTTTCCATCGCTTCTTCCTCGACTTGGCCGAACCGTTCGCTGAAGAGTCTCTCAAACTCATCCATCACCGCCAGAAACCGCGGGTCTTCCAGAGACCATGGGATCGGGGGCTCCTGACCCTGGAAGAGTAGGTGTATGGTTTTGGCATACCACTGGGGATCGGCAATCTGGGCGAAATAGACGATGCGCAGCAGTTCCGGATTGATTGCCGGTGCCTGGCCGGACTGTGTTGCCGGCGCTGACCCTGGATTGTTTTCAGCCATAAAGTGCCTACGGTTTTCCGTTTACGCTTTCAACCCTGAAAATCGGGCGCGGTACTGATGCCGGGGACGGGCGTGGTCCCGGCTGGGCGGCGGGCTGGGTTTTCGGCACCACCGGAGGCATGGCTCTAACAGGGGAGGGAGCTGCGGATTTGACGACTGCAATAGGCACATTGGTCTGAATGGTGGCGGCTTTGGGAGCGGCTGCGGCCTCACGGCGTTTAGCCTCCAGCTCCTGGGGTTTGGTGGTTGCCACAGTGTGTTCTTCGGGGCTGGCGATGACCCGGATGGCCGCGTGCGCCGGACCGGCAAAAAACAATCCTTCACCGACGTCTGCCGACAGCAGCAGATGTTTTTCACCCTCCGACAGGTAAAAAACGTCGGCGACCTTGTCGATTGCCGCAGCGGACTGCTTGAGGAGAATCTGCAGGCTTGAGTTCTGGATGATAGCCTTGCCGAGATCGGTGGCTAAAAAGTCTTCCACATCCTGGGATATGGTGGTTACTCCGAGATAGTACTTCCTGGCCCGCTTGGCGATGGAATAGAGAAATCCTGCCGAATCGGGATATTTCATCATATACCAGGCTTCGTCGACCACCAGAATCCGGCGTTTGATGTTTTTGCGGATTTTGGTCCAGATGTAGTCGAGAATCAGGTACATGGCGATCGGACGGATTTCCTCCTCCAGGTCCCGGATGGAAAAAACGGTCAGCGGATTTTTGATTTCCACGTTGGTCTGGGAGTCAAATATGCCGACCAGACTACCCTTGACGAATTTTTCAATCCGGTCCGCCAGTCCCCGCGATATCTGGTCTTCCATGCCGATCAGGGTTTTGTAAAGGTCCTCGACCAGCGGCGGTTCCCGGCGCTGGGAGGAAACCTCAGGGGTGATTCCCTTCTGTTTGTATGTCAGTATCAGCGCCCGGTCCAGGGTTGCATCTTCGGTAGGTGTCAGTTCGCCCATGACGACCCGGAAAAACCCATGGAGCGACAGGATTTTCTGATTCAGCTCACTTTCACCCCCGGTTCGAAGCAGCGCCAGGTCAAACGGGTTGATTTTGGTATTTGTGCCGAAATGAAACCGGATATACTCGCCTCCGAGCGACTGAGTCAGGGCCTCGTACTCATTCTCCGGATCAATGACGATAACCTCGGTGCCGAACATCAGGTTGCGCATGATTTCCAGCTTAATGGTGTAGGACTTGCCGGCGCCGGACTTGCCGAAAACCACGGTATTGGCGTTTTCCAGGGTAAACCGGTCGAAGATGATCAGGCTGTCGTTACCTTCATTGATGCCGTACAGGACGCCTTCGTTTGCCGTCAGCTCGGAAGTGGTAAAAGGGAATGTGGTCGCAAGCGACGTAGTATCCATATTGCGGGTGACCATGATCCGGTCCCAGCCCATGGGCAGCGTGGTCTTGAATCCCTCTTCCGCCTGGAGGATGGTTTTTTTGGTGACGATCAGAAGCGAGGCCAGGGTTGCCTCCACCTGCTTTGTGGTCCGGTTCAGGTCTTCTTTGGATACCGCCGGTATGGTCACATACAGCCCGAACTGGAAAAACCTTTCCGCCCCTTTAGCCAGTTCCTGCTGGAGTGCCAGGGCATCCTCAAGTGCCACCTGGACCGAAGGTTCGATAACCTTTCCGCGCTTGAAATCCGACTGGATGGTGGCCTCCATCTCGCCGACTTTGCGCTTGATGCTCTCCAGCACCTCTTCCGATTTGGTCGGATAAACATACATGGCGATATCCAGCGTGTGATTGAAAGAAATCAGGGGTTCCAGCCAGTTGGCCGAGACGAACCGGGGATATCCGGCGACAAACAGCGTCCGGAAGTACCTGTCCCCGATTTTCAGGTGGTCGAAGTCTACTTCGATAGACGGCGGCGCAATCACGTCCGGTACCGACAGGGGGCCGGAAACATCATTTTTCACCGGTGCGTTCTCGGGCATCGGGTTGAGGAATTTTTTTAGAAGCGTCTTGATATCACCGGCAGGTTTTTGTGTCATATTGTTTATTTACCGCCTCCTAAAGTCAGGTTCGGCATCAATACCGCATCCGTCGTGGAAAACTGTTCCGGCATCTGCTGTGTCGGATTATAAGTAGCGAAAAACAGTTTCATCAGCTGTTCACTGGTCAGTTGGGTGGCTTTGACGCCGACCCGGGAAAGAAGCCTGATGATGTGGTCGCGTTTAGGCGCCAGCAGCATCAGTGCCCGTTCGTAAATATAGGTTTTGGGGTACGGCAGTCCGCGTTTTTTACCGCCGAATAATACCTGGGCTGACGAGCCCAGTTCAAGGTACGAGAACGGCAGGACGATATAGAATTTTTTATCCAGTACGTCGTTGTCTTTTACCGTTGCGGCAACAAAAAGCCGGTAATCGTGGATGCTTTTTTTGAGTTTCGGGCTTTGCTGCTTTATTTCCTGGTCCTCCAGCAGTTTGAGATATGAGGAAATGTCCTTATGCTGCGTCCGGATCAGTATCTGAATCGGAAATGACAGGGAATTAAGAAGTCCGGCGTAGGCATAAATAATTGCCTCCTGTTCCTTTTCCGACAACAGGCCGAAATTCACGGCAGTAGTGGCTACCACCATGGCACAGGCTCCGTCGGCAAACATGGCGATATCATGGTCAATGTCCACAATTTCGATAAACCGCTGTGTCGATGACCTGATTGGTATGATCTGCTGTCCGTTCGGTTTCATATCCCCTGGGTGTTAAAGATTTCCTTCGCCAGTTTATCCCGGTTAATTTCCTTCATGCTTTTGGCATTTACTTCAACAGCCGGCACCACACTGCCGTTCAGGGTGACCTGTATACGGTCAAAAACATACCGGCCCCGCGGGTCCTCTACTTCAATATAATACGTATTGTTCGGCAGGGGAGTGGATGCGGCAAACTGCCCCAGCTTGTTGGTTTTCAGAGCCCGCAGCGGCACATCAGTCTGGTCGCGGACCGTTACCAGGACACCTGGCAGCAGGTTGCCGTCGTGATCTTTGATAATCCCGGTTACTACGTTGGGTATACTGGTCAGTCTGGGCAGTCCGGCCCTCACCGCCGTATCCGATGTGATCACGCGGACGGTCGGCCTTCCGGGTCGGGGCTGGCTGACGGCTGCCGCCCTCAGCGGCTGCGGCGCCTGGGGGGTGGGCCGGGAGACCCGGGCACGCAGCACCGACAGCTCAGACTCCATGTGCTTGCGCTCCGACAGCACCTGGGTCAGCTGTTTCTGCAGTTCCAGAATCCGGGATTCGGATTCGTTTTTCAGGCGGGCTTCCTTCTCCAGAGTTTTCAGCCGCTCCTCCAGCTCACGCGTCTGTCTTTCGATTTTTGCTTCCTCGTCGCTTTTCCGCGGTAATGGTGTAATGCCCGGAGTTGCCGGCGGCGGGTGCTGGGGAACCGGCAGTGGTTTAACCGGCTCGACCGGCTTTCCGGCTACCTGAGGTGTGACCGGCCGGGAAAACATTTCCGGCATGGTCGGAATGACCGGCCGTTTCGGCGGTTCCGGGTGCGGTTCGGGAGCGCTTTTCGGCACGGTTGCCAGCATTCCCTTCAGCCGGGCCAGAAGTCCCGGTGACCGTTTCGTTACCCGGGCGGATTTGATCGCTCCGCCGACCATGGGCAGATCCTGTGGTTTCGGCTCGGGTTTGGGGGGCGTGGCGCTGCCGGGTTTGGAAAACGGATTGAGATGTCTGAAAAGTCCGGTAAATACGGCGACGACGCCGTCGAAAGGCCCGCCGACATTTACTCCGCGGCCGGTTCCGGCGGCGCCGGCCGGAGCGGCTGCCCGCACCCGTATCGGCGGTGCTGCCGTTGAAGCGGGTGTTCCCGCACCCGGGGCTGCCGGTTTAACCGTCATTTTTTCCGCCGGTTTGATTCCGGGTGCTGCTGCTGCCGCATTGTGGCCCGCTGCCGGCACCGGAGGCCTGACCGTAATCACGGGTTCGGCCACCGGTTTTTCCCGCTGCCAGATGAACATGGTCGGGCTGTACACGCTTTTAAGGAAGGCCAGAATGAGCGTATCCATAGGCCGTTCCTCAATCGGGACAAATGCCAGACCGAATCCGAGGAGTGCCGTAGCGACCGCCAGCGGAATGGAAAAGAATACCGGCAGCGGCAGTTTGTAACATACATATGCCGCAATCGCCCCGCCCGCCAGGTAACCGAATTGTTTGAGCGTCATGTCGCCGACCAGGCGGAACTGGAATGTCGTTATGTTTTGCGGAACCGGATGCTGTTCCATGTTTTTTATAACCGGCAAAACCGGGTGAATATTTTACCCGGTAACTCAACAGGCAGCAGATTTTTTCTCATGCCGTCAGTGGCTACTATTGTACGGATAAGGGTGGTGACGATCAAGTATGGGAAAGAGCATCACAATCGTGAAAATTAACAGTTCAAAGTTTTCACGCCGGTCCCGCTGCCGTGCTCAAATACCCGCTATATCTATGGTATGATAGGCGCATGGAAGACGGGGTTTCCGTGCTCGAGGTGAAAAACGCCAGGGACAGTGAGGAAACGGCGGCCGCAATGGAGCAGGTGTTTTCCGCATTCGGCTCAGCCGGACGCCACGGCAATTTGCTGTCCAGGATGTTCGGCCCCAAAGAGCCGGAAAAATTTGCCAGTTTCGAAATCATCGCCGTCAACGCCGGAATCCACTTCCTGATTGTGGCGCCCCCGCATGTCCAGACATATCTTGAAGGTCAGATTACCGCCCAGTACCCGAAAGCCGTACTGTTACCCGTCGGGGACTATGTGGCACATTTTCTGGACCTGCCCCATGCAGCGGGGCAATTGGTCTTAAGCAACGCATTTTACTATCCTCTGAAGACTCATAAGGACGTTCGGGATCTGGATATGCTCTCAAGTGTTGCCGGGCAATTGTCCAAGCTGCCGCCCCAACATGCTGTGGCGATTCAGATCCGGGTTGCACCCGCCGGACATGGCTGGCAAACCATTGCCGCATCGGTCGTTGCCAGGGGCGTACCCGATCCGACTTCGCTGCAGGGCCGTATGAAAGCGCATCCGCAGGCGAGACTGATTGAAACCAAAACCAATCAGGTCGGCTTTGCCGCAGCAGTGAGAATTATTGCGGTTTCGGATTCCGATGCTGCCGCCCGCAGCCTTCTCCACAATATCGGAGGCACGTTTGGCGTATATACGCTGGGCGAGGGAAACAGTCTGGTCGTCGCGGAACCCCCGTTCTGGCAGGCGAAAAAGTTTTCTGCCGCCCTGGCGAGCCGTTCGCATAATCCCTCACCCCGCAGTCAGATTTTATCGGCCGGCGAGTTGGCTTCCCTGTGGCATCCGCCGGGGTTGGGATTATCGATGATTAAAAACATTTCCTGGGGCAGGGAATTGTCTACCGATGCTCCGGAAAACCTTCCGATTTCAACCGATGACGAAGAGGAAAAGAAACGGATTAACTTCTTCGCCCGGACCGAATTCCGCAACAAGACGGCGACGTTCGGTATTAAGCATGACGACCGCCGGAAGCACATGTACATCGTCGGAAAGACCGGAACCGGTAAATCCACCATGATTGCCAACATGGCCATCAACGATATGAGAAACGGCGAAGGCGTGGCGGTAATCGATCCCCACGGTGATCTGACCGATATGCTGCTGGATTTCGTTCCCTCCTTTCGGATCAATGATGTGGCTTACTTGGATCCGTCCGACATCGAATATCCGTTTCACCTGAATCCCCTGGAGGTGAAAAACGAAGCTTTCAAGGAGTTGGTGGCATCCGGCATCGTTTCCATTTTCTATAAACTGTACCATTACAGCTGGGGTCCCCGGCTGGAGTATATCCTGCGAAATGCCATGCTGACGCTGCTGGATGTACCTGACTCGACGCTCCTGCAGGTGCCGGAAATCCTTACCAACGAAAATTACCGGGCGAAGGTTGTGGAAAAGATGACTGACCGGGTACTCAGGAATTTCTGGACCAATGAATTCAATAAAATGAGCCCGCAGATGAAAAGCGAAGCCGTCTCGCCGATACTCAATAAGGTCGGCCAGTTCCTGTCGTCGCAGACGGTCCGCAACATTGTCGGCAGCCCCGTATCGACCATTGATCTCGAATACATGATGAATGAGGGGAAAATCGTCCTGGTAAACCTGTCTCAGGGGAAGCTCGGGGAAGATAACAGTGCGCTTTTGGGATCAATGATAATCACCAAGATGCAGCTGGCTGCGATGAACAGGGTATACCTCTCCGAGGACAAGCGGCGGGATTTCTATCTTTATGTTGACGAGTTCCAGAACTTTGCCACCAATTCTTTCATCAAAATACTCTCTGAAGCCCGTAAATACCGTCTGGATCTGACGCTGGCCAACCAGTATATCGGACAGATCGATGAGGACGTCCAGAAGGCGATTTTCGGTAACGCCGGCAGCCTGGTCAGCTTCGGTGTCGGCGCGGAGGACAGCCGGCTGCTGACCCGGGAATTCGGTCTTAAGTACAAGGAGGAAGAACTGGTCGGGCTGGGTAATTATCAGACGGTACTCAAACTTTCCATTGACAACCACACCTCCACTCCGTTTGCGGCTACCACGCTGCCGCTGCCCCGGAGCCGCAACCAGAACCGGGAAAAGGTGATCAGAAGCAGCCGGGAGAGGTTTGCCAAACGGACGGTCCGGAGCGTCCCGGGTCCGGATTCCCCGCGGGCAGCCCGGGCGCACATATGACGATCGGCCTCTTCGGCGGCGTTTTCAATCCGCCGCACTTCGGACACGTGATGATCGCCCGGCAGGTACTGGATTTTACCGATGTAGAACGGATTTGGTTTCTGCCCAACTGGGGCCAGTCGTTTGCCAAGCCGGCGGCCCCGGCCGCCGATCGGGTAGCCATGACCAGGCTGATTGAATTTCCGGGTTCCGGCGTTTCCACGCTTGAAGTCGACAACCGGCTCGACGGCAGGACGATAAATCTGCTGCCGCATCTGCCGCCCGGACATACTTACCGCTTCATCATCGGCGCCGACCAGCTGCCGGTATTTCATAAGTGGGCGCGGCACGGGGAACTTCTTAATCGGATAAGTTTTGTGGTATTTCCCCGTATCGGTTATGATATGGCACCCATGTATCCCAATATGACCGCCGTCAAGCACCCGTTTCTGATGGCGACCGACATCTCGTCCACGAAAATCCGTGAACGGGTGCGGGCCGGCCTTCCGGTTGACGACTTCGTACCGTTTAAGGTAGCCCGGTACATCAGGGAGCATGGACTTTACGTATGAAATCCGATGATCCGGCAGAGACGGCTGCCCGGTTGGTGAATTTTCTGCAGAACGGGTTTAGTAAGGCCGGATTTTCCCGTGCCACTATCGGCATGTCCGGCGGCGTTGACTCCGCAACGGCCGCCGCCCTCACTGTCCGGGCGCTGGGGGCTGAATCCGTTTATCCGGCACTTCTTCCTTACGGTGCTTTAAGTACCGAAGGTGTGCTTGATGCCATGACTGCCGTTACGGCATTCGGGATTCCGCTATCTAATGTCACCCGGATTGATATTGCCAAAGCCGTCGATGCCGTTACCGGGTCCGGTCCGACGGATCAGCTGCGTCGCGGCAATGTCATGGCACGGATCCGGATGGTCTATATTTTTGACCAGGCGAAGAAGAGAAACAGTCTGGTGGTCGGCACCGAAAACCGGAGCGAACATCTGCTGGGATACTATACCCGTTTCGGGGATGAGGGCAGTGATATTGAGCCGCTGCGCGGTCTTTATAAGACGGAAGTGTATGCTCTGGCCCGGGCCATCGGTGTCCCGGAGTCAATTGTTACCAAGCTCCCCACTGCGGGTCTCTGGGCCGGACAGACGGACGAGGGGGAGTTGGGGTTTGATTATGCCTCGGCCGACCGGATTCTGGAGATGGTGATTGACCGGAATCAGACCCCGGATGAGGTGGTAGCCGCCGGAATTGCCGGGGAATTGGTCACAAAAGTGCTGCAGCGGGTGAAAGAAAACGATTTCAAACACCGGTTGCCGATAATACCGGACCGGCTGTAGCTGGCGCCAATACAATTCCTTAGGTATAGTGATATATAAGTAAACATTTTTTCCATGTTCGCGTGGTGAAAATAATCTGAAGTCCCGATTATATCGGGAGCAGGACACTGATGTATTTATGCCCGAATCCGCAATCGCTACAGCACCGGTTACCCCCGCAGCCAAACCGGAAACACCGGTCGTCCCGGCGGGGAAAGCTGCCGGATCCAAAGGAGCAGCAGAAAAAGTTCCGGCTGAAGTTACTCTGAAACAGTTTGCCGAAGGCAAGTTCTACGCAGAGTCGGAGGCCGGTATACCGGATGCGCCCCAACCGGGGGCAGAAGCCGAGACTCAGACAACCGCAGCGGGTCAGCCGGTGGAAAATTCAGCACCGGCAACAACGGAAACGCAAGCTGTTTCCGGGCCGGGGACAACGACGGAAGCAACCCGGCCGCCTCAGGAAGCACCGGCCGGTTCACCCGAATTGTCAGCCCGCCGCGAAGAGGTCCGGACTCAGCTGGGTGAAATGGGGCGGATTCTTCTTGAAACCGGCGACGAGCGGGTTTTCATGGTTGCCTCAGCCAGAGCAGCCGGAGATACGCCGCTGGCAGACCAGTACCGGGAAACCGTTCTGTCTCAACTGGCAGATACGGTTCATCTGGCGCCTGACCACGGATCGCGGGCGGCGCTCGACGGTATTCTGGCCAAAACCCGGGAGCTGCTGCCGGAAACCGAGGAGAAGTTTTTCCGGACTCCTTTTGCGGAATTTCTCAAAAGCCGGGGACTGGGATACGTCGTACCGATGGTGGAAGACGGCCGGATGGATGCGGTTACGGTATTCAGTCAGATATCCGCCAGGCAGGCGGGTGATGCCAAGTCTGCAGCTGCTACGGCGTCCGAATTATGGAGTGCCATGGGCGGGACCCCCGACACGTTACCCGTGTCTTCGGAATCGGTCGTCCGCGCAGCTACCAGTGGGGAAGTGAAAGGGGATTATGTCAATGCTGTCGACCGAATGAAGCGGGAACGCCGGTGGGAAAATATTAAGATGTCCGCCAAGCTTACCGGCCGGCGTGAGGTTCAGCGTATGATGGTAGTCTTGATGGTCGTCGGCATGCTGGCCCAGTTTGCCCAGGTACTTGAAACCGGGGGCAGCAAGGGCGGTCACTGATGCGGTGCGTGAGGCTTCCCGCAGTGTTATAATAAGCCAAATACCTTTTTAACTATGCCGCCGCCCAACGAAATACCAAGACCGCGACCTGAACCGCCCAGACCTCCGGAAACACCATCCGGAGGATCGTCCGCCGGAGTGAACCCGGAAATAGCCCGGGCCAAGCAGATTATCCGTGAACTGCGTACCCGGGACCCCAAACAGCGTAACGAAGTGCTGAGCGAATTGCGGGACAAGCCGCGGCCGCGGCAGAGTCTGGATGAGGCCAGGGAAGCTCTCCGTCAGGCGCCGGCGGAGCAGGCGGAATGGTTCGTCAAAGCTGCCGAGGACATCCGGCACTCCGAAAAAGTTGCGCTCATGGCCGAGGAGATCGCCCGCAACCGGGAACTGGCTCAAAGTCCCGAATGGTTGACGGTGAAAGCCCTGGAACTGTCCCTGTCGCCGACAAATGCAATGACCACCGAAGCTCGGATGGAGGTCTCACAGGCGATCGGCCGGATCAGGGCCCGCGTTGTGGAGCTGTCCCAAACCGCACCCGAACCCGTTGAGGCTGTAAATACTTTTGATCAGACACTGTACGGCGGTGAAGTGTCGGAGGTAATACCGTTGGACCCGGCAAAACGGGTGTATGACGAGGAGCATCCCGATGAGGACGAAATATCCGATCCCGCATTAATCGCCAAGCTCCGGGAGGTAAATGCCAAAATCCGTATCGGCGGAGACAATTATCTGCTGGATGACCATGCCGTAAATACTGATGTACAGGAGTTGATGGCGATGTCTACCCGGCATAATATTGCCGAGGATCAGGCCCGGCTGACGGTCGAGCGTTTGCAGGTCCGGCGTAACCAGGCGGCACGTGAATACGCCCGCTCCCGGGGCGGACAGGAACGGGTAGTCCGGTATAAGGATATTATCGATACCATTCCCGAAACCGACCGGGTGGAAAATCCCGAAGGGAAGGGTCCTTTCACGTTTTACCGGGAGACACCTGTAGAGGATATTGAGATGATCCTGAGCGGTCCCGAAGGGGAAGAGGAATTCTTTTTCAAGCTGGTCAATGACGTCTATACCATGGGCCGGGCACCGGACCGGCCGAGTCTGCCGCAGGAGTACCGCTGGCAGAATTTTAAGGACTTCATTGAGTGGAAATACGGCCGCAACAGTCATTTCTACATTGACCGTTATGAGTACATCTGGAAGGAAATGCCCCGGCATAGCCAGATTATCAAGAACCTGATGTTTACGCCCGGGGATCCGCGGGATAAACTGCGCAATATCCAGTTTCTGACACCGGGTGATTTCGACCACTATGCCCGGGACCATAAGTTCGCCAACTACGCCATATCCCTCTATGATGAAACCGTTCGGGACGTCATGAGCGAGAAGCGGCACGTGTACGATCAGTCATACAAAGAGCTGGCCGACCACGACTACCGTGAGCTCAAGCGCTACCGGGATCTAAGAAACCTGCGCGGGAAAAGGGAGCTGACCCAGGCGGAAAATCAGGAACTGCAGGAACTGTCGCACAAAGTCGACATTGTCGGCAACGGCGTCATGCTCTGGGACGAGGAAATCCTGAATTTTGCCGAGCTTGATCTGCAGATCAACGAAATGAGTAAGGCGCTGACGAATGTCGAGCATAAGCGCGTAACGCAAGGGGAGCAATCCTTAACCGAATGGGAACGTGAAGTCCTTGAGTCCTATCCGTCCGAAATCGAATACCGGATGGGTCAGAAACAGCGGACGTTTGCCCGGGACGAAGACCGGTCGCTCGAGGAATTTCAGGACATCCACAGCGGATTGTCCCAGATCGATATCGAGGTCAAGGAGCGGCTGCGTAAATATCTCGCCTCCCAGGGCATTGTTGCTAAGGAATGGCAGTTGAACCGGGCTATCTGGGCATCCCGCAACGCCATGATCGGCAGCGGCCGTGTCGTTGCCATCGGTGCCAGCATGGCTGTCAAGCCGGCTTATGAGTTTAAGAATATTGTTCCTGAAGCGCCGATCGGCAAGTACGTCATGAAATCGCCGGCCTTCGAGGATCTCCAGCGGATCGTTAATCCGGACCTGTTTCAGGACCGCTTCGGCATGGGCGACCAGATGGGCGAAGTCTACCGGTCGTTCCTGCGGAAAAGTTTGCTGGAACGCAAAGGGTACCATTTCCGGGGTGATCCCAAGTACCGCCGCGAAAACGAGCGGCATCTCGACGGGACGGTCAGGGATACCCGTGAGTTTCTCAGGCAGGTGGAGGATGAGACCGGGATTAACTATACGGAAATGCTCTTACAGGGATTTTTCGATGCCGGCGGTATATTTGACCGGACCGGTTGGCGGCTGGATATCGGCGTAGTGGAAGCCCGGCGGGAGAAACTCCTGAAATACCAGGAAATGGGCCATTTGCCTGCGGATGTCCGGCTGGATAACCAGGCCATCGGGGTGCAGCTGCTGGATACGCCGCAGGGGCCCGGCCGGCAGGAACTCTTACACAAGTTGATGCGCCGCAACCCGTCCGTTGCCCTCCAGCTGTTGGGGGAACCGGTGGACCGGATTTTCGAGCATCATCACTTTGCCGATCCCGAAGCGCCCTCTGATGTTCAGCAGGTGCTCCGGGAAGACCGGGAGAAGTTCCGTCGGGCGCTGTCGCAGGCTCAGCTGGCTACCTGGGACCGCAGGGAGTATGAATTTGCCGACGTTAACCTGCTTTCCAGCCGGGCGGATTTTGACCGGTTGCTGCGGCCGTATCTTGAGCGTGAAGGCATGGCTCCCGACCGGATAGAACACTCCTTCGGATTGCTTCAGGCGGTCGAACGGGAACTGGCGCGCGGGGTCAACGGTCATGCGTCAAGACTGGAAGTTTTAGCCAGTCACGATATGCCCATGACGCTGACAATTGCTGATTTCAACTGGGCTGATACGGATATGTCCCAGACCGGGACCATCGCTGTCGACCGCCGGGGCCGGGATATGTGGGCTATGGCCCGGGCCCGGGACGCCTGGATTATGATGCACAAACCTGAATTTCTGACCAACCGCAAACCGGAGGAGACTCTCAAGAAACTCAAGGAATTCCGGGAAGCGATGAATGAATATACCACCGGTGGTTCAGCGGAGCGTGCAACCTATGAGCTGGCCCGGGCGTGGATTGAATTCAACCGGAACCGTCTGATCGACGATAATCCGTTCCACTGGCGGTTCTATCCGATGTGGGTGCCGTTTCTCGGTAACATAATGAAGGCCGGGGGCGAACTGGACCTTAAGGATAGCCATCTGAATATGGCCTCGTGGGATCGCGGTTTAAGCCAATATATATTGAAGGCACCGCTGAAAGCAATCGTCGGGGATCACCGTTATGAACATATTCGCGAACGCAACGGGCACTGGTTTGAGCACAACCTGGAACCGCTGGGGAAAAAGATCGCCCAGCAGGTTTCCTACGGCGTCCGCTACGGCGGAGCTGAGGGCAACGCCTGGGAGGAGACGGATGTGGATCATGTCCTCGACAAAATGCTGGAAATGGGGATATTCAATGCAGACGAAGCGTTATACCACAAATTGAGGCGGGAGTTTAAGGCCGGCATCGGCATGCAGCTTATCGGGATACTGCGCCGGTACTGGTGGCTGATTCCGATTGTGGCTGCCGGACTCGGCCTTAAGCGTGGCCTTGACGAAGAAGAGAAAAGCCGCGGTCACTGACGCCCGGCGGTACCTCAGTAAATCTCCACTAACCGGATTTTTTACCTAGAGGATTATGTAATCGGATCAGCCGTGGCCGCCCCCGCCCCGGCCGCCGCCTTCGCCGCCCTGCTGCTGCGGGCCTCTGGGCATGAGCGTCCGGATCATTGAAGCCTGGTAGAGATACTGGGTTACTGATCCGGCCGCCGCGCCGAAGGTGCCGAAGATCTGTCCCGGACCGGCCTGGATGGCCGGTTCGGCCTTGAATGCCTGCTTGACCGATGCCACCACCGAGGGAATGGCAAACAGAAGTCCGATGCCGATGATCCCGGCCATGCCCTTGGCGCCGGATGGAGCCAGAAGCGGCGGCCCCCACAGCCGCTGGTCGCCCGCCATTTCCGTGTTGACGAGGATTTGTCCGATCATGATTAGTGCCGCCGTAATCGGGAAAACCAGCAGGTTCGAGATGACGTTTTTGATCCAGTTTTCGAACGCATGGCTGCCCGGCAGGGCACTGGTCATCAATTGGAGCGGTCCGAAAAGGACCGCAATAATGAGCTGGATATAGGCCGATATCAGCATTACCAGGATGCGCGCCAGTGCGATCAGTACTGTTAAGGCAATTATGCCCGCAAGCAACGCCGATACCAGAAGCACGCCCTTTGCTCCTTCGATAACATTGCCCTTGATTATCGTAAATATCGATCCGATGGCTATCCCGACAGTTGCGGCAGCTTCTTTCCAGGCGCTTCCGGCTAACAGCATGGCCACGTCATCCAGTGAATCGATGACGCCCGAAATGAATCCTCCGGCGACATCCATGAAATTTCCGGTGACGTAACCGAGCGCTGAACTTTTGTTAAATATTTCCGGGTTGATCGATTCCCCGGCGGAACTGATGATGTTGAGAGTCAGTACCATTACCAGGTACATCGCATCAATCAGAAATCCGATGATGGCATAACTGAAGGTCACCAGAATCAGGGCGACGATCACCCGGGGGATGGCGTTCTGGACCGTCACCACGGTTTTGGCGTCGATTTTTTTGCGGAGCATGACCATGAAGCCGATGACGATCATCACGAAAGCCAGCATCAGGTAAGCGATATTCCGGAATACTTTCCATAAGGGAAGCAGGGCTGCCAGTCCGGAAAATCCGACACCCGGACTCTGGGCGTAGGCGCTTCTGGGCAGAATCCCGAGCGACTCTCCGGTGTCGCGCATCCAGAGCGCCAGGTCCGCCGGCGGATTGCCGTAAATGGCGATATACATAGTTTCCATCCCGGCTGCCAGGCTCTGGTTATCAGTCTTTTCAATGTACTCCGGCGGCGCATTAGGCGGCGTGGTGACACCGGGGACGGATCCGACCAGATCCATCAGCCAGTTTTTCTGATCGTTCAGATGAATGCTGCGGCCGGTAGCTTCGCCGCTCAGGGTCTTTTTTTCCCGGCCCTCATAAACTCCCATGTCAAATCCGTCATCGACCGGATTGGGGTCGTCGGAAGAGGCGAATGCAGCGCGGAATCCGCCGATCGTCAGAACTGCTAAGGTCAGAACGAGGAGGACCGGAACCAAAGCCCGTATGCGGGTCATGGATTTATTATCCGCGCAACTGCGGCATCCGTCAAGGCTGCGGCGTTACTTCTGCCAGATTCTGAAGATATGGAGTGGTCCGGCCTCAGGATTGGTAAATGCGAACACTTCAATCAGCCGGATGATCAGATAGGCTGCCGCTATCAGGATAATTCCCAACAATGCCGCCGAGGTGCCGGACTTGGCTTTCTCCAGTTTTTTCTGGTCGCTGCCGGCGGTCAGGAAGTTAAATCCGTTAATGATGAGTATGAGGAACAGTCCGACGCCGACGAAAGCCAGCACTGCGGCGATGATGTTGGCAAACAGGGGTTCCAGGCACCGGATTGAAGCAACGCCCTCTGCTCCGGGAATAGTCAGGTCTTCACATTTGGTTCCCCACGCTGCCATATCCGTATTATCCATTAGTGCCGGAAGGCTGTAAAGGGAATAGCATCAGTCACAGGTTAGAGGTGCACTGACCGGAGACTGAGTAGGTCTTTTGAGTTTACTCCCAGGGTTTGGGAAGCTCTACGCCGGAACCGATGATGTTGATGCCCAGGAATGACTGGACTAAGAGCATTATCGCCCAGGCTGCACCGACGATGATCAGGCCGACGATAGCATGGGTGATTTTATTGCGGGCTGCCTCCATGGCTGATTTGTCGCCGCCTGAGGTGATCCACTGGATGCCGCCGAGAATCAGGTAGAAGAATGCCAGAAGCGCGGCGATGATCAGGATAGTTCCGACCAGGGCGCTGATCAGTCTGCCGACATCGACGATTTCAATGTTTTCCGGCTGGGGGATGGTGAAATCCTGCGCCTGAACCGGTTTGACTAGTGAAAAATTCATACAATCCTCCTGATCACTACGGAGCGATTATACCGTACTTCTGATTGTGCAGCAATCAAAGCCACCTTGTCAATAGGAGCTATCCGTGCATCCGCACCGGCTGCAACGCTTCCGTCCCGGTGACCGTCGGGAAGGGGATAACCGGAAACTGGATGCCGATGAATTTGCCGACCAGGGTCATTATGGCCCAGATCGCCGCGACGATGATGAGTCCGAGAATGGCCTGGATGATTTTGTCCCGCGCCGCCTGGAGTTTGCCTTTGTCTCCGCCTGAGGTGATCCACTGGATACCGCCGGTTAACAGGTAAAACATCGCCAGGATGAAGGCGAATATCAGGAATACGCCGATGATTGCTCCGATCAGGCTGCCGATGGCGTTCATACCGGTTTCCAGGGTGGCCGATCCGCATCCGCCGAGCTTCGCCGGCAGGGCTTTGTTGCAGAGCTGTGCCAGTTGCCGTCCTTCCATAGGTCAGAATTTGATAAGATTCAGAATTTTTGCCGGATCCAGGATATCAGCCCAGCCGAAGAACTGTCCGGCCACAGCCAGTATCGCCCAGGCCGCGACAACTATGATAAGTCCGATCATGGCATTGGTGATCCGGTCGCGGGCCGACTGGAGTTTGCCTTTGTCGCCGCCGGAACTGATCCAGTTGATGCCGCCGATCAGAAGCTGCAGCAGGAACCAGATGCTGGCAACCACGGTCATGAAACCGATGACAGAGGAGACGGCGTCGATGATCGCTTTGAAGGCAGATCCGGATGTAAAAGCATGTCCGAAAGGGCCTAACCCCTCTCCGTAGAGCGATCCCAGGTCTTTGGTTGCAGCGTAAACGTCCATATCAGTCCGGTGTATAGATTATCGGATTCAGTATGAAATCGACCCTGCCGAACATGATGTATCCGATGACCGCAGCCAGGGCGAAGGAAACGATGATTATGAGAAGTCCCACCAGCGATTGCCAGATTTTAGCCCAGGCCATCTGGAGTTTCTTGGGGTCTCCCGCGGCGGTCATATAAGCAAATCCGGCCAGGATGAAGTTGAAGAAACTGTATATGCCGGCGACAACGAAGACCAGGCGGAGAATGTTTACTATGAATACGCCGATTCCGGATACCCCCCGGTATGCCGTCGGGAGAATGGGATCGATGGTTCCGATAATGTCTTGCGCAGCCATGTTCAGGGCATCAGTTTCCTGATGATGTCAACACCTGTGATCAGTCCCAGAATCTGCAGGATCCAGTACGATCCGATAATCAGAATCAGTCCGGATACTGCAGAGACAACGGTTTTCTGGCCCTGCTCCATCCGTTTCGGGTCGCTGTTTCCTGCTCCCATTATATAGGTCAGCCCGCCAAAAACCAACAGCAGGAAGGTTAGGATCCCGCCGATAACGAAGGCGTTTTTGACGATGATGGACACCAGTGATCCGAACGAATCGAAAGCGCCGGCCGGCGAGAAGACGTCCGGTTTGGAAAAATCGATCCCGTCTACTGCATACACAGCATCCATATTTATAAGTGTAGGAGGAGCAGGGGATATCTGTCAATTGACAGCGCGACAGGACGGAGCGTCAGAAGGAATTCCGTCCGCATTGCCGGTTATCCGCAGGTTTGGTATAGTGTATGCTTGGCTGACATGGATGACGTTAAACTGATCGACGGGATTCTCCGGCGCGACCGCCGGGCTCTGGCGCGGTTTTACCAGGCCTATGCCCCGCGGCTGTCACGCCTGATCGGGCGCAAAATATCAGATCCCCATGATGCGGAAGAAGTGCTGCAGGATACTTTGTTTGCTTTTCTTGAGGGTTTGCGGGATTTTTCCGGTCGGAGCAGCCTGACTACCTATATATATGCCATCACGAATCACAAGATCACCGATTATTACCGCCGCCGCAAGATTCGGCATACGGTATTTTCCCGGACGGGTGGACTCGAGCAGCTGATATCGCCGGTGGTTTCTCCCGAAGATGAAATGGAAGCGAGACTCTTAGCCGACCGGATCCGGGTGGCTCTGTCCCGGATTCTTCCCCGGCACAGGAGGCTTCTCGAGTCCAAATATGTTGAGGAACTGCCGGTTGCCCAGATAGCCAAGCGGCTGTCGCTGACTCTTAAAAGCGCGGAATCAGCCCTCTTCCGGGCCCGGAAGTCATTCGTGAAGGCGTTTGTTTCAATATGAACACAACTTATCAGAAATTTGTTGACCGCTGGCAGGAAGTGATGCGCCTTCCGGTGCAGCAGGTAGGACCGCTGACGCCGCTATATAAATTCCTCGTCCGGCGGCTCAAGGTCATGCCCTGGCCGGCACTCGTAGCTGTCAGTGCGGCTCTGGCGGTGGGATTGTATCTTACCTTCGGTGCCGCCATATCGCTTCTGGTTTCAGTACTCCAGCGAGGGTTTTAGCTCTTAACTCCGACTATATATACATATGGGGACGGTAGCGCCGTGATTGCGGCTTTCGTGTTGTTTCTGCGCAGTATCACCGGCGTGGCGCTTAAGCCCTATGAAACTTACCGCCGGATTACCGAGCGCTCTGATACTACCGAAACTGCATACATCGGACTTGTTTGCCTCGGGTATTTTGCCCTGGCGTCGCTGGTCCGGGCGCCCGCATTCCGGCCTTTCATCCTGACCCGGCAGTTTACGGTGCTGTCCCTGTCGGCGGCGCTGGGATTTTTCCTATTAACCTGGGTATTCTGGCAGGCCGGTACCCGTCTCGGCGGCCGCGGCAGCTTTAGGTCGGTGGCCGTGGGCTGGGGCTATACGCTGGTGCCGACGGTGCTCTGGTTTCTGGTGACGTCGCTTCTTTACATCATCCTGCCGCCGCCGCGGACCGCCGCGGTCAGCGGTATCCTGTTTTCGATTTTTTACCTGACATTCTCCGCCGCGATGCTGGGATGGAAACTGTTGCTGGGATATCTGACGCTCCGGTTTTCGCTCCGGATCGACCTGGTCAGGATATTGGGCGCGGGCAGTATCGGCGCACTGGCTATCGCCGTCTACAGTTTTGTCATGTACCGGCTGGGTATATTCCGGATACCATTCATATGAAGAAACCAGGTGAAAACAGGGAATTCCGTAAACTGCCGACGGCTGCCGCCCGCCGGCAGGCGGTTGAGAAACTGACCCGGGCCGGACTGGCTAATATCGGTGCATTTACCCTGTCGGAATCAGCTGCCGCAACACGCAACTGCGAAAATATGATCGGCGCCGTTCAGATACCGATCGGTATCGCCGGACCGCTGCCGGTGGTAGGTGCCGGCGGGCAGATAACACGCTACTACCTGCCGCTGGCTACCACCGAAGGGGCACTGGTTGCCTCGGTCAACCGCGGGTGTAAGGCGATCTCCGTTTCCGGCGGGGCAGTTGCGGCGGCATACCGGGCCGGAGTCAGCCGGGGTCCGGTTTTCCGGACCGAAGGACTGGAAGCAAATAACCGGCTGTTTGACTATGTTGACAGCCATCTGGAGCATTTCCGGAAAATCACGCTGTCCACATCCGGCCACCTGACTCTCCGGGACTTAGATACCAAAAGCACGGGCCGGTACCGGTTCGTACGGTTCATGTTTGATTCGCGTGATGCCATGGGCATGAACATGGCGACTATCGCCACCGACCTTATCGTGCGTGATATTGAAGCCGCTACCGGAGCCCGCTGTTTATCGCTGTCCGGCAATTTCTGTACCGACAAGAAACCCGCCTGGCAGAATTTTTTAAATAACCGCGGGTATAAGGTCTGGGCTGAATCGCTGCTCAACCCCGACGCCCTGCGGATTCTCAGAACGACTCCGGAGGGCATATTTGAAACATGGCTGTCCAAATGCATGGTCGGCAGCGCCATGGCCGGATCAATGGGTTTTAACGCCCAATTTGCTAACGTCCTGGCCGCACTGTTTCTCTCTACCGGACAGGACTTAGCCCATATCGCGGAGTGCGCAGTCGGAATGACCACCATGGAGGTCAGCGGTGAAAATCTGTATGTCAGCGTATACCTGCCCGACCTGATGGTGGGAACGGTCGGCGGCGGAACTGGTCTGGCCACGCAGCAGGAAGCCCTGAGTATTCTGGGGCTTGTCGGAGGCCGTGACGGGGAAAATGGGCTGAAGCTGGCCGAAGTCATGGGAGCGGCCGTACTGGCCGGCGAGATATCGCTTCTGGCTTCGCTGTCGGAGGGGAGTCTGGCCCGGGCACATCAGACACTGGCTCGGGGAGGGAAGCAGATACGGCAATAAGCACGGATACCGGATTTCGGAATCCGGAACAAGTCCGGCATATTCAATAATTTGCATTTCGGAAATTTGGAATTGTTTCGGATTTAGGACTTCGGATTTTAATCACTATGGTCGGCATTGTCAGTTACGGCACATATATTCCGGTATACCGCATCCGGCTTTCCGATATCGCCGGTGTCTGGCGGAAAAATCCTGAAGAAATCATCCGGTCGCTCGGAATCCGTGAAAAGGCGGTTCCGGCTATTGATGAGGATGCCGTCACGATTGCCCATGAGGCTTGCTACCGGGCGCTCTCGGCAGCCGGTGTCCCGGCGGGGAAAGTCGGTGCACTGCTGGTGGGTTCGGAAAGCCATCCGTATGCCGTTAATCCGACTTCCACGATTGTCGGGGAAATGCTGGGTATCGGAAATGCATATCTGGCAGCTGACATGGAGTTTGCCTGCAAAGCCGGTACCGCGGCAACACAGGCTATTGCCGGTCTGATTGCGTCTGGTCAGATCCGTTACGGACTGGCGGTCGGATCCGATACTGCACAGAGCAAACCGCATGACGCCCTGGAGTATGCCGCCGGAGCCGGCGGGTGCGCGTTTCTTTTAGGGGGAAATGACCTGGCGTGTGAGCTCGTGAATTACTGCTCCTATACATCGGATACTCCGGATTTCTGGCGGCGGGACGGCATCCGCTTCCCGAGCCACGCCGGACGCTTTACCGGCGAACCGGCCTATTTCACTCACGTCTTGGGTGCTGCTAAACTGCTGTTTGAACGGACCGGTATCACGGCCGCCTCCGTTGATTACTGCGTATTCCACATGCCCAACGGTAAGTTTCCCCGGGATGCGGCCGGACGTCTGGGTTTCACCCGGGAGCAGCTGGCGCCCTCCCTGGTGGTTGAATCAATCGGCAATCCGTATTCGGCTTCCAGCATGCTCGGCCTGGCTGCCGTGCTTGACATTGCCAAGTCGGGTCAGACTGTCTGCATGGTTTCCTACGGTTCAGGCGCCGGTAGCGATGCATTTCTCTGGAAGGTGACTGACCGGATACGCAGGGTACAGAAAGCCCGCCGGGATGCCGGTGCTACCGTGGATAATTCAGTCAGTCAGGCGCGCTATATTGACTATGCCCAGTATCTGAGACAGACGCAGAAGATATAAAGTCAGCAGATTTCACGGCTGCCAGGCTCGTATGGGACCGGCAAAATAATATGAAAGTTAATGTTATCGGTGCGGCGACAACCAGGTTCGGCGAACTTTGGAGCATTTCACCGCGGACGCTGGCGACCAACGCGGTCAAAGGTGCCCTTGGGGACGCCGGAATATCCCGGTCCCGGGTGCAGGCGCTTTTCGTCGGCAATATGCTGTCCGGTATTCTCGGCGGTCAGGAACATCTGGGTGCGTTTTTTGCCGAAGAGCTGGGACTTAATGTCCCGGCAGTCAAAATCGAGGGCGCCTGCGCTTCCGGAGGCCTGGCTTTCCATACTGCCTGCCAGGCGGTGACATCGGGCCAGTATGATACGGTACTGGTCCTCGGCATTGAAAAAATGACCGATTATAAGCCTGAAGAAGTGGCGACTGCCCTGATGGGTGCCGGAAGTGATGAAGAACGTGCTGCCGGAGCCACGTTTCCCGCCCTTTATGCCTGTCTGGCGCGGGCGCATATGGAGAAGTACGGTACGACGGAAGAACAGCTGGCAGCCGTGGCCGTCAAGAATCATTTTCACGGGAGCCTGAATGCGGGAGCCCATTTCCAGACCGAAATCACGGTTGAGGCAGTGATGAAAAGTACCTGCGTTGCCGATCCGCTGAAACTTTTAGACTGCTCTCCCATATCGGACGGGGCTTCCGCCGTGGTGGTCTCGGCCAAAAAACGCCGTGGCAGTGTCACCGTGTTGTCGGGTGCGGTTGCCACCGATACGCTGGGTTTGGCGCAGCGGTCAAGTCTCACTGAGCTGGCCGCAACCGGAAAAGCAGCTTCAGGGGCATTCGAACAGGCGGGAGTGGAAGCGCGTGACATTGACGTTGCGGAACTCCATGACTGCTTTACGATAGCTGAAATTCTGGCTCTTGAGGATATCGGCTGGTATTCCAAAGGTGAAGCAGCAGCTGCGGTATCGGCCGGGTCTGCCAGGCTCGGCGGTGACGGTCTGGTGGTTAACACTTCGGGGGGGCTTAAAGCCTGCGGTCATCCGGTAGGTGCTACCGGGGTCAAACAGGTGG
>Ga0154812_116_pt1 | contig 26092 bp, 27 predicted proteins | sample Rifle2008BG16ft_FD_105820 | JGI IMG/M metagenome (GOLD analysis project Ga0154812, IMG submission 105820) | Candidatus Gottesmanbacteria bacterium RBG_16_52_11 | reverse complement strand
AGGAGACAACCTGGAATATCCACGTACCACCGCCTGATCCCTGGAGCATCGGTTACTCCGGCCTGAAATTCACACTGCGCCCGACCGAGTTTAAACATACCGGTGTATTTCCGGAACAGGCCGTAAACTGGGATTTCATCATGAATTATCCCCAAAACCGCCGTCCGGCAACAGTTCTCAATTTATTTGCCTATACCGGCGGAAGCACTATGGCGGCAGCCTGCCACGGGGCCCGGGTAACTCATGTTGATAGCGCAAAAGGATCAGTAGAATGGGCTAAACGCAATCTCATCGCATCCGGCCTGGGGAAGCGACCGGTACGCTGGATCGTGGATGATGTTACAAAATTCGTCAGTCGGGAACTTAAGCGGGGTGAGGGTTACGATTCTATCATCATGGACCCGCCGCGGTTCGGCCGGGGCAGCAAGGGTGAAGTCTGGAAGCTGGAAAAGGACCTGCCGGACCTACTGTCATCCGCAGTCAGACTGCTTTCAGCCAATCCCAGTTATGTCATTATCAACACCTATACAGCAGACATATCTCCGATCGCGCTCGGAAACCTCCTGCTGAGCGTACTTGGTAACAGACCGGGTCATCTGGAAAGATTCGAACTGGGGCTGAAGGAATCGTACGCCGGGAGGATTCTGCCCTGCGGAATCTGCGTCCGGGCTGATTTCAGAGCATAAGCAGAAACAGTCCCGCGATTATCCCGGCAACACCAGCCATTTTTCTTAAGCTGAAATCGTCACCGAAAAAAATAGCCGCCAGAACGGTCACTGCGGCAATAGACGAAGCATTAACCGCGTTAACATATCCGATGTTCGGTGCCAGTCTGAATCCTTCCTGCATGAAATAATTGAAAACGGCGGAAAGAATTCCTATAAAGATTAATAACACGGTCTCAGTCTTAGAATCCGGAATTACGGATTTCCTTTCTACTACCGACTGGCCGATTACCAGGCCGCTGACGATACCGGTGATATACCAGAGTCTGGGAATCACGGCTACCCCGAGCAGTATCAGGTATTTTGATGCAATTGCCAGAAATCCCCAACAGAAGAATGAACCAATTGCATAAACCAGCCACCAGTAACCGCTTCTGCCGGATCTTCCGGCCCCAGGATCCAATATTACGAGCGGTGAAAACCCGATAATGCAGGCTATCGCAATCGCACCCGGCAGCGTCAGCGTGTCGCGGAAAAGGAATACCGAAGCCAGTGCTGTCAGTAGAACATAACTTTTTGAAACTACCAGACTGTAACCGGGATTCGGAGCCAACCTGATGCTCATAAGGGAAAACACGTTTCCTGCGTAACTGAAAAGCAAAGCGGAAATAATCAGTACCGACAACTGTAAAAATGTAACTGACAGCATCGCCGGACTGCCGGCAGCCAGGACTGAATACAGAATAAATGGAATGAAAAACATCGCCAGATTTATCCGGATTGGGGAATATCCGCTTGTAGTACCCCGCCTGACAATCAGGTACATGGCAACCGATGCGACAAACATGATCAGGCTGGCTGTTATCCAATTCATGGTTCAGGGCTATTGTATCACCGGATAAAAGCGCTCAGACAGTCCCGGATAGCGTTATTCTGATACAATACCGGTATGAAACCGAGGCACGGGGTCCTGATCCATTTTGTCTGCACCGGTAACACCTACCGGAGCCGACTGGCGGAAGCGTATCTTAATTCAAAAAAAGTTCCGGGTGTGACAGCCACATCAAGCGGTGTGGAAGCTTACCAGAACAACAACGGACCGATCGTCTGGTATAGCCAGCGCATAGCCAAACGCTACGGTCTGATACCGTTTATGAAACCCGGCTGGACGCAAACCACGCCCGGGCATTTCATTTCCGCTGACATAATCGTATTCATGTATCCGAAGCATCTTGAAAAAAGCCGGGCTATGTTCGGATTTGATAGCGACAACCGCCTGGTCTGGGAGATACCTGACCTGAGCGATCAGGGATTTACGTCCGTGACGGATGACCCGGACTCTGATCTCCAGCGGATATTCGCCACCGAAGAGACTTTTACCGAGATCCGCAAACGCGTCGATGACCTGGTTGATTCAATAATCCAGACCGGTGCGCTTGGGGAAACCGGGAAAAAACCCGGAAAATCCCGATGATGAGGAGTTCGCAGGCGGTTTGATCCCGACTTTATGGCTAACCTGTTAGCGATTGCTCAACTCGGTCACCCGGTTCTGCGGGCACAGGCTGAGCCCGTGAAGAACATCAGGGACGTCAGAATCCAGTCTCTGATCGACGACATGCTGGTGACGCTGAAAGACTTCAGTGGTGTCGGACTGGCCGCACCCCAGGTTTACCAGCCGCTGCGGATCTGCATCATCGCCTCTTATCCTAATCCGCGGTATCCGGATGCTCCTTATTTTGAACCGACGGCCATGATAAATCCCGTCATCACTCCGGTCGGAAAAGTCACCGAAACGGACTGGGAAGGATGTCTGAGTATTCCCGGAATCAGGGCGATGGTCAGCCGGTTAAGCGTTTGTGAAGTGTCATTCGTCAGTCGGGACGGAATCAGGCAGAAGCGGACTCTCCGGGGTTTTATCGCCCGGATAGCCCAGCATGAAACTGACCATCTCAACGGCCTGCTATTTATCGACCGGGTCAATAACAACCGCGACCTGATTTCGGAAAAAGAATACCTGAAATTGATGGAAAACAAGCCTAAGCGGAATGCTTCTTCGGCACGTTCCTGAAGGCTTTGCGCAGTGACGCCGTGGCATTGCGCCCCCGCTCCTGAATTTCTTCGATATGCGCCAGGGCGGTATCGATCTTACCCGTAACTTCCTCCGTCAGTTTCTCTTTTTTACCGTCCACGGTTTCCAGCACGGATGACTTGAGCTGCTCGCTCTGCTGCGCCAGTTCCCGGCCCTTTTTCTTGAGGTCCTCCAGGCGGTCCTGGATGTCACCTATCAGATCCTCCCCGCTGGTGTGGAATTTCTTTCCCATTTTCTGACCTTCCTTGGTGCCCAGAAAAAAAAGAATTATGGCGCCGATCAGACCGCCGAAAAAGAAACCGAACCAGAATTTATTGTCGCGACTGCCTGTCATGTCAGTCATCCTTTTCATTCTTACCGCGGAGCGATGCGATGGCACCGATGCCGGCTTTGAGTCCCGATATGAAGGTCGATACGTGTTCAGCCGATTCACCGACAGTACCGCTGACCTTTCCCATATCTTCGAGCATTTTGTTGATTTTCCGCAGCGACACACGGATTTCCTTCAGAATAAAAAACACCTGGATTCCAAGAATGAGGACTAATGCAGAAAGAGTAATTGTGACCGTGATGATGACAAAATCAGTCGTTTCCATAGGCAGACTCCTTTTCGCGTTTTGATATAACTATTATACATGCAGCCGGTATGTTTGCAACGGATCGAAAGACTGCGTACCGTATCCGCACCGGTCCAACCCGTCATTGCGGCATAACGGTGACGGTCAGCGTTTCGGTTACGGATTTCCCGAAGCGCGAAGTGGACGAGATGGTTATCAGATTCGATCCGGGCTCCAGCGACACCTGGTCAAAAAACTTACCGTCAGACCGGACCAGAATTCCGATTCCGTTGACGGAAACGGTTGCGTCCGGATCGGTCCTACCCAATACGTCTATCCGCCGGTCAGATATAATGATACCGTCAGCGGGTGATTCAACCGACAAAACCGGCGGATGCTGTATACGGCGGACTTGGAGCCCGAAATAGGCAATGAACGCAGCGGCGAATCCGAGAATCACCAGCATCAGAAATCTGCCCGGAGTCAGCCGGATCACCGAGGCGTTCAGTGGTTCCGCCATTCCCTTGGGAAGGAGTGTTGATTTGGGAGCTTCCATTGTCTGACGCCGGAAAAAAGCCAGCACCCTGGACTGATCCAGTCCGACGAAGTCACTGTAATTTCTGATGAATCCTTTGGCATAAGCCGGAGACGGAATTGAGGTGAAATCATCTGCTTCAATCGCGGTCAGGAATTTTTTCCTGATCCTGGTGGCTTTCTCTACGTCCTCGATGGAGAGTTTCCTGGCAATCCGGGCAGACCGGAGCATCGATCCGACGGTCATCATTGACCAGCTCCCTGTCCCGGATTTTCCCTGGCGAAGTAATCATCCGGATTCTTGATCAGCACATCCCGGGGTTTGCTGCCTTCTCCGGGACCGATAATTCCGGCTTCCTCCAGCTGATCAAGTATCCGGGCTGCCCTGGCATAACCGACGGCCAGCCGCCGCTGGAGGAGCGATGCCGAGGCCTTGTCGTGCTGGCAGATCAGCCGGAGTGCATCTTCAAACAAAGAATCCTTTCCGTCGCCTCCGGATCCGACAATGCCACCGCTGCCCTTCTTCCAGCCGGTCAGAGGCTGAGTCAGCACTTCTTCGGTGTACTGTACCGGATAATTCTTGTGCCTCATATGCTCGACAACCTTATTCACTTCGGCCTCGGACACGAACGTACCCTGTATCCGGCTGGGCTTGGACTGATCCGGCGGAATATAAAGCATATCCCCCCGTCCCAGCAGTTTTTCAGCGCCGGGCATATCGATGATGACCCGGGAATCGATCATGCTGGATACGTTGAAGGCGATACGGGCAGGGATGTTAGCCTTAATCAGTCCCGTCAGAACGTCAACCGAAGGACGCTGGGTAGACAGCACCAGGTGAATTCCGGTTGCCCGTGCCATCTGGGCCAGCCTGCAGATGCCGTCCTCGACCTCAACCGGTGCATAAGCCATCAGGTCAGCCAATTCGTCGATGAAAATTACGATATACGGCATGGCCTGGAAACCGGACATTTCGTTGAAACTGTCGATATTACGGACGCCGACTTCGGCGAACTGTTTATAGCGGTTGTCCATTTCAGTCATAGCCCATCTGAGCGCCGACAGTATCTTATCGGGTTCGACGATGACCGGCGTTAACAGATGCGGGACGCCGTTATAACCTATAAGCTCAACGCGTTTCGGATCCACCAGTATCATTTTCACTTCCTGCGGGGTAGTCCGGAAAAGTAGTGACGTGATCCAGGAGTTAACAAGAACCGATTTTCCCGATCCGGTTGTGCCGGCAATCAGAACATGCGGCATTCTGCCGATATCAGCAATCACATGCCTGCCCGATACGTCAAGCCCCAGCGCGACTGCCAGCTTACTTTTGGTTCTGTGCATTTCTTCAGACTGAAGCATGTCCTTAAGGGTGACAAATTCCAGTCCCCGGTTCGGGATCTCGATGCCGACCAGATCGCGGCCGGGAATCGGTGCTTCAATACGCACCTGTCCGGTGGGTGCAGCCAGGGCTAACGCAAGGTCGCTTGAGAGTGACGTGATCTTGGACACTTTCGTACCCATCGAAGGCCTGAGGGCATACTGTGTGACTGCCGGGCCTTTGTTTACCTCCTTGACTTCGGCCTGGATGCCGAAACTGTCCAGTGTCTGCTCGATGATATGGACGTATTTCTTCACATCACCCCGGTCTGCTTTCTGACTCGGCCCTTCGGAGAGAAGTGTCAACGGCGGATATTCCCACATTTCCAGACCTTCGGCGCTGGTATTGAGCGGCGCACTTATTTTTATATCCTTTTTCCCGGTTGCCGGAACCGCCGCTAACTGAGCTTTACCACCGGCGGGTACGGTAAGAGGACCCTGTTTGGAATCGGATTTAAAGTCTTGGGCGCTTTTAATCTTCGTCAAACCCTTGCCGGTCAGGTCGATACCCTCTTCCCGTTTCCGGAAGAGTCCGATAAACAGTCTAGCAACGGCATCAATCAGACTTTGCGAACCCACTCCGATAAAATTAATCAGCTGATCGAGTGAAGAATTAAATGTGATGATCAGCCCGATCACGACTATGCCTAAAAATAAAAGGACCGATACTTCAGCGGATACATAACCGGAAACCACGCCCCATAAACTGTCTCCCACTGATCCGGCCCGGGTTAAGCCCAGTAGCGCTATCATTAGTATGCCGTAACCCATCGGTACATTGGCTTTGCCGATTTCTGATTTGGTCTTGAAAAAAAGAAATGACAGAAGTACCAGGAATGGCGGCAGCAGATAATACACCCAACCGACTTTTTCATCCATACCGCTGCGCAGGCCCACCAGTGCCGGATTATCAGAGAAAAAGGATATTGTAATCGCACCGGCAATCAGCCACATCCAGATCGCCCCGACAGTATAGACGGTCTGTTTTTTCAGTTTGGTCTTATATTTCGTCCGCTTCCGGTATTTCCGTTTTTTTGCCATAACTGACCACACCTAGTATAGATCCTGGAGTGCCTTTACATCAACAACGTATCAAACTATACCTCTATAATGACCGGGACAATCAGCGGGCTGCGCCCGGTCTTCTTGTTGAGGTAAGAAGCCAGGTTATCCTCGATACGTTTCCGGACGAATGCCCAGTCGACTATTTTCCCCTTCTTAAGGCGGATTGACCGGGCTACGACGGCCTTGGCTCCGTCAATAATCTCACCGGAATCCTTCAGGTAAACAAAACCGCGGGATATGATATCCGGTTCGGCCGTAACCCGGCCGCTGGACTGTTCCATCGGCACGACCACAACGACAATACCTTCCTTCGCAATCGTCTGGCGGTCCCGCAGGACGGTGGTGCCGACATCGCCGATCCCGAGTCCGTCAACCATAACGTTTTCAAGTTCTATATGTTCTGCAATCCTGGGCCGGGTGCCGTGCCTGAATTCTAGAACCTCCCCCTCCTCCGGTACCAGAATACGCTGCGGATCAAACCCGAGTTCCTGAGATATTCTTTTGTACTGCATCAGGTGCCTATAGGTTCCTCCGATCGGGAAAACGTACCGGGGGCCGAGTGCAGACAACAGAAGCATCAGATCCCCCTGGCTGCCGTGACCGGAAACATGCAGGTCTTCCATAATGTCCGAGTAGGATACCCGGGCACCCCGCCGGTAGAGTTCTTCTATCAGCGAATTAACGTTGACCTCGTTACCGGGAATCGGATCCGCGGAAAATACCACCGTGTCGCCTTCCCTGACCCGGATGAACCGGTGGGAATCATTTGCAATCCGGGTCATCGCCGAATACGGTTGCCCCTGGCTGCCGGCGACAATGAGGAACTGTTTGTGCGGCGGAATCCGTCTGAGATCCCGGTCACGGATTATTGATTCTGCCGGAAAATGCATATATCCGATCTGTTTCGCGGCCTCAACATTCTGATCAATCGACCGGCCGACGAAAGCCACCTGACGGTTGAATTTGAATGCCAGTTCGATGGCCAGTTGTATCCGGGAAATATTGCTCGACTGGGTGGTAAAAAGGAACTTACCCCTGGCGTGCGTCAGCTCTTTTTCGAGTGTTGTCCCCACTACCTGTTCAGAAGCCGTCATACCGGCCCGTTCCGAACCCAGGCAGTCAGTCAGCATGACCAATATCCCCCGCCTGCCCCAGTGGTTTATTTTATTGATTTCCGGCAGCTTACCGTCAAGCGGAGTAAAGTCAAACTTAAAATCACTGCCGTGATAGATTATCCCGACCGGAGTTTCAATTACCAGGTGTGCGGTGTCAGGTACCGAGTGGGTCAGCCGGATGAAGGAAATCCGGAAAGGCCCGGCAATAACCTTATCGTCATAGCTGACGGTTCTCACCCGGTCCTTGACTCCGACTTCTTTCAGCTTCAGGTTGGCAAACGCCGCAGTCAGCTTCGTGGCATACATCGGCATACCGCCGAGTTTGCCGAAATGGTACGGGATTCCACCGATGTGATCGTCATGACCGTGTGTAAAAACCAGACCGCGGATCTTGTCTTTTTTGCCTTCGAGGTAACGGATATCCGGAATAATCAAGTCTACACCGTACATTTCCGGTTCCGGGAAACCGATGCCGCAGTCTACGATCAGAATATCCCTGAGTTTACCGTCATAACGGTACTCATATACGAACATATTCTTGGTTACGTTACCGGTTCCGCCGAGCGGCACGATACGGACGGAATCCTTACCTGTTGATACAGTCTGATTATGGGATAATCCGGGCCTGCCATGGTGCCGGCTGCCGGAGGTTCCGGTAAAAAGGACGTGACTATCGTGCTGCATCATGACAATAACCCGACTTTCTGCATATACCCCTCCAGCTGCATGGCAGAGTCAAAAAGATAAGTTGACATTCCGAGGGATGTACCGGCATCTGTGTTTTCTGCCTTGTCGTCAACATAGAAACATTCATCGGGGCTTATACCCAAATCTCCCAGCAGATGGTCAAAGGCTTCCCGGCTAGGTTTAACCAGACCGGTAACTGCCGACAGGTAGACTTTCCGGAAGTACCTGAACATGTCGCGTTCCCGGTTGCAACGGACGTGCAGATCGTTCATGTTTGAAAATGCCACGACCTGAAATCTGCCGGCAACCCGTCTGATAATATCCATGACCGCAGTGTTGATTATCGCCTGAGTTTTGTAATACCGTCCGTATTCGGTTTCCAGATCCGGCACATGCGCACTGGCTGCATATCTGACCCGGAGCTGCTCCACCAGGTCGCGAACCGTCAGTTGGCCTGCCCGCAACCGTTCCACGGACTCCTTATAGACTCCGACTGCCGTTTCCAGGGGTATTCCGAACATTTGAGAAAGAATGAAGGGGGTAATTTTTTCAGACGGCGTAATCAGGACACCGCCGATATCGAAAATGAGAGTCGTGATCATACCATGTTATCGTAAGCAGCAACGAATTCCCTGATATTTTCGGGCGTGATCCGGAAAGTATTCCCTTTGCCTTCAACAATCAGTCTGGCCACCCGCCGGCAGACTGAATTCAGCGTCCTTTCAAGACTGCGGATTCCGGAATCGTAGCCAAGAGGCCGTACCAGACGCGGCCAGATACCGTCATCAATTTCCAGGTTCTCTTTTGTCAGTCCGCTCTCGTGCATCAGTGCGGGCAGTACGTAATCTTTGGCAATTCTGATCTTCTCCTCATCGGTATAAGAAGGCATCTGGATCGGCTCCAGCCTGTCCAGTACGGCTGTGGCTATATGGGTTGTGTTGTTGGCCGTGGCGATAAACAAGACGTCGGACAAATCAAACGGAAAATCCAGATAATGATCCACGAATGCCGCATTCTGCTCGGGATCTAAGAGTTCCACGAGTACTCCCATGATATCGCCGCGGGCATGCTCGGCAATCCGGTCGACTTCGTCAAGCAGCATCACCGGATTTTTTGATCCGGTGTATCTCAGGCCTTTAAGTATCAAACCGATTTCGGCATCCGGCCTGACCCTCGATTGTCCGCGCAAATCAAGCGCATCACTCATGCCGCCGAAGGGAATTCTCACATACCGTCTGCCCAGGGCTTCGGCAATCGATTTTGCCAGAGTTGTTTTTCCGGTTCCCACCAGGCCGACCAAGCAGAGAATCGGAGCCCGGCGAGCAAGTATTGCGTGCGATAATTTACGGTCAGTGGCTATGGTTCCGGCACTGCCGGCAATGGAATTTGCGGATTCATTTTCCCAGCGGTCCTTGTTCAGTTTCAGTACCGACAGGTATTCGAGTATCCTATCCTTGACCGGATCAAGACCATAATGATGGCTGTTTAGAATACGGGCGGCATTTCCGATATCCAGATTGTCCTGGGTCCGCTTCATCCAGGGCAGGTGTATGGTCAGGTCAATATACCTGAGCATCTGTTCGACATGGATACGCGCTGTTACATCAGTCCGGAGACGGTCTATTTCTGCCAGCATATCCTCCAGCCGGGCGACCAGATCCGCAGGCATACCGACAGTGTTAATAGTCTCCCTGAGGACTTTAGTGTCAGTACCGAATGTTGCCATAATCCATAATCATTTCTATCATACTGTATCCGGGACTGTGAATGAAGTTGTAGGGCAGCGGGTGCTTCTGCCCGGAATAATTCACCCTGAAGGATTCCGCGTACGGTCCGGGAAATATCCGGGTGCCTGATACCGGTCACCTATTTCCGGGAATCCGCGTTTCCGATGCTCCTGACGTCAGAACTCATCTCCTGCGGAAACGGTCCGGCCGGCCCCTGCGGTTGTGATCCCGGCCGCCCTGACCTCCTCCGAAGGAACGGCGGGGTGCGGCCTTGCTGGCATCTTCACCGAAAAGCATCGACAGATTAATCCGTCGCTGATCGTCAATTTCCATGACCCTGACGTGTACCTTGTCGCCGATTTTCACCACATCCTCAGGACTGCCGACATATTCCGTCGACATCTGGGAAACGTGCACCAGCCCCTCTTTGCCGGGTAGGATTTCGACGAAAGCACCGAAAGGCATTATCCGTTTTATTTCGCCATCATATTCCTCTCCCGGCTGGACGTCATGGGTCAGTCCCTCGATCCAGGTCACGGCTTTGCTGACTGATTCATCGTTGGTTCCCGACACCATCACCTGACCGTCATCATCAACATCGACCGCCGCGCCGGTTGAAGCGATGATCTGCCTGATCATCTTTCCTCCGGGACCGATCACTTCACCTATCCGTTCAACCGGAATCTTGACTATCTGCACCTTGGGGGCATACTGGGAAATTTTAGCTCTCGGCGCCGGTAAAACTTTCAGCATGGCTGTGAGTATCTTCAGGCGGGCTTCACGCGCCCGGGTCAGGGTTTCCCGGATGATCTCATCAGTCAGCCCGTCGATCTTGATGTCCAGCTGGATGGCCGTAATTCCGTTTTTGGTACCGGCCACTTTAAAGTCCATATCACCTGAGAAATCCTCCATGCCTATGATGTCAGTCAGAAGCACATGCTTTGACTTATCCGTAACCAGTCCGATGGAAATTCCCGCCACCAGCTCCTTTATCGGCACGCCGGCGTCCATCAGGGCAAGTGTTGACCCGCAGGTTGATGCCATCGATGTGGAACCGTTGCTGGACATGATCTCCGATACCAGCCGGACGGTATAAGGAAATTCGTTTTCGGATGGAATGACAGTCAGGAGTGCCCGTTCGGCAAGCGCCCCGTGGCCGATTTCCCGGCGGGACGGAACTCCCATTCTGCCGGTTTCCACGACCGAATACGGCGGCCTGCTGTAATGATGAATGTACCTTTTCGATTCCTCACCCATGGGGCTTTCGATGAGCTGCTCCAGGCTGGGGGTACCGAGTGTCGCTACAGTCAGCACCTGGGTTTGACCCCGTCTGAACATGGCGCTACCATGTGTCCGGGGCAGAATCCCGACATCGGCGCTGATGTCGCGGATTTCATCAGTTTTCCGGCCGTCCAGCCGGCTGCCTTTCTTGAGGATGTCCTCCCTGACTTTAGCCATAAACATGACATTCAGGGTTTCCTCGACTGACTTCACGCTGATCTGTTCACTATGTTCCAGGGCAATTTTCTGAGCCAGGGCACCTACCTCGGTCCCGGCCCGTTCCTTCACGGTCCGTGCAGCAAACATTTCCCCAAGTTCTTTCTTGTAGGACTTTTTGATCAGGGTTTTCAGATCTTCGGTATCGGTTTTATCGGGTACCGGTTCCTTGGGAATTCCCACTTCATCCGTCAGCTCCTTAATCAGTTTAATAATTTTCATGTTTTCTGCTTTTGCTTTGGATACCGCTCCCATGACGGTACCCTCAGGATTTTCGCAGAATCCGCCTTCCAGCATGACAACTTTATCGGCACGGGATGATACTACGAAATCAAATTCGGAGAATTCCTGCTCAGCCGCGGTCGGATTTACCAGATATGCATCGCCGGAACCGTTTTCACTCTTTACATAACCGATCCTGACGGCGCTGATCGGCCCGTCCCAGGGTATTGAGGAGATTGAAATTGCCGCCGAGGTGGCAATCAGTCCCAGTATATCCGGATCGTTTTCACCGTCGACGGAAAGAACAGTAATAATCACCTGCACGTCATGCTTGTACGATTTCGGGAACAGCGGCCTGATCGAGCGGTCTATCACCCGGCCGGCCAGAACCGCATCATCGGACGGCCTGCCCTCCCGTTTCACCCAGCGTGAACCTTTAATCCGCCCGCCGGCGTAAAGCCGTTCGACGTATTCCACACTGAGCGGGAAATAATCCAGACTGGATTCTTTCGGTGAAGCAGTCACGGTGGAAAGCACCATGGTGTCTCCATACCGGGCCAGCACTGCCGCACTGGCCTGCTCGGCGAATCTGCCGATCTCGAGAGTCATTTTCCTGCCGCCAATTTCCAGGGACTTGGATACGATTTTCATAGTGTCTATCAGCCTCGTGGAATTATTTTCGGGCGGGTCAGAAGATTATGAAGTGGCAGGGTAAAAATATTTTGCCCTCCCACTTCACAATCACTTCCTCTCCCGCTACTAATTCCGCGGACATGCCTCCGATAATACTTAACTGTCTCATTTACTGAGACTTAGTTTCTCTGTCACCTGAACATACCGCTGCTGATCCCGTTTCTCCAGGTAGTTCAGCAACCGGCGTCGCTTAGATACTATCCCTAATAGCCCCCGGCGCGAATGGTTATCGGTCGGATTGCCTTTCAGGTGCGATACCAGCTTTTCAATACGTTTGGTGAGAAGAGCAATCTGAACTTCAGGACTGCCGGTATCACCGGCTTTAACCTGAAACTGGGTAATAATTTCCTGCTTTTCCGCGCTCGGCGGAGCAGCTTCTTCAGGTTTTTTAATTTTGATCTGAGAGGTTTTCGGCTTTTTTGCTTCTGCCTTTACTGCTTTTTTCTTTATTTGCTTTGTTCTTGCGGTCATATCCGAAATTTAAGGAAAAACGGAGCAGATGGCTCCGGGTGTAACGATTGTACACGATATTGCGGTGTTTTACAAGGATGCCGGGTCACCTGACGCTGGAACTTTTGAATATCTTCGGCTTCAGCCAGTCAGCCGGCGGCTGCTTGCCCTGGCCTGCCGGTTCAGGTTTCGTAGCTCTCCTTGAAGCCGGTACTTCTTCGGCTGCCGGGAGCGGTTCGGTTGCGGCGGATGTCGGTTCCCGGACAGCAACCGGTGCCTGCTGGACCCCCCCGGTAACGCGCGGTTCAAACGGCTCTTCCGGTTCACCTCTCGTGAGCCGCTTTCCTCCGGCGCGGATGAGATCCGCCACCGCTTCGAACGTTGCTGCGGACACGTACGGGCTCTGGAAATTCGACGTAGCCATGTACACTGCGTTTATCAGGTTAGTGGCGATATCCTGCGAAAATTGCGCATTCAGTCCCTTCAGCACGCTGTATATAAGCTCAGCCGTCGATGCTGATGTCGCATCTACGAGGTTGATCTGACCGAAATGGGCATTGTTCGGGTGCCGGTCGATATTGACGACCGGCCGGGATGCAAAAAGGTTTTTGTCAGCCTCATAAATTTTCCGCAATCCCCCCAGATGGATCGTGTCAACCGTTAAAATCAGGTCTGCGGCCGAGCCGGCATGGGAGAAATGTACATTATCACTGGTAAAGGAAGCAAATCCCGGACGGGGCTCAATTACCAGATTGAATGTATCCCCCTCGATGTTATAACTGACTTTTTCAATCGAACCTTCCTTATAATCAAGCGATATGACGAAATTCTTTTGAGCGATATCGTTGGTCATTTTATTGATTCCGATATAGTTGCTGAATTCGACAGTTACCGGTTCCGGAATCGCAACTATGACCTTTTTCCCCATACCCGATAATCCCAAATAAAGTGCTAAGGTGCTGCCGATTGAATCGTGCGTCGGATTATCGTGCGTGACAACCAGAATGTCATTTGCTTTGACAACCAGTTCCCTGATTTTTGTGATATCAGAAGCCAGGTCCATATTATTTCCGGCAGGGGGTGCGGTGACCGGCAGAAGTTCACCCTGATAAATATCCTATAAAATTAGGCTTGCGTCACAGCAATTATAACATCATTAACCTGAAAATCAACTTTGCGGTCAAACAGAATACCGCATTCAGATCCTCTTTCAGCCTTACTGACCTCATCCTTGCCGTGCCTCATGGTCTTAATTTTAGCATTGCCGACTTCGGCATCGCCGCGCATGATCCTGACCGCATCGCCCCGTGCCAGTCTTTCCTGGGTAACCTTGGTTCCGGCGATTCGGGCATTATCAAACGGAAATTCAGCTATAATCACACCTTGCCCGAGCTCACGTTCGTGCGTAAGTATTTCGGTAATGCCTTCGACGACTTCCCGCAGCTCCTCGATCAGCTCATAGATTACGGAATAATTCCGGATGACGACCTTTTCGGTTTGCGCCAGCCGCGCAACATCGGCCGACGTCCTGACATTAAACCCGATCACGAAAGACCCGGTTGATTTGGCCAGAAATACGTCTTTTTCGTTGACTGTGCCGATGCCGCTGCCGACTATCCTTATCCGGTCGCTGAGAGATCCGAGTACAGCCTCGAGAGTTCCGGCAGTATCCGCTTTTACTACGACATTCAGCCGCTTCGCATTCTGACTTTCATCCAGTGGCTTGAGGAAATCAGGCAGGGCATCCGGCTCGGTTTTGGCTTTTTCCGGTGCTGTCTGGGTCATTTCGACGGGATGAGTCCGGATGACTGATCCTACCTGTGGGTAAGAGGTGAAGCCCATGATTTCTACAGGCTGGCTGACACCGGCAACATCGATCCGGTTTCCGTTTTCGTCATACAGAGCCCGGACTTTTCCGATGCCGGTTGCGCCGTCATACAGAGGATCACCGTTTTTGAGCCTTCCCTTTCTTACGATTACGGAAGCCAGCATACCTTTGCCTTTATCCATCCTGGTTTCAATAACCACAGCCTGAAGCGGAACATCGTTTTCCGCAGTCAGATTATTCAGGCCGGCGACCAGCAGTATCAGATCCAAAAGTTCGCTGATTCCGGTATTTTTCAGAGCCGATACTTTGGCTACCGGCACCTGACCGCCGTACCCTTCCACCTGCACTCCGATCCGGGCTAAATCCTTAATTACTTTATCCGGGTTGGCTGAATCCAAATCGACTTTATTTACCGCGACGATCATCGGTATTCCGGCCCGGTTAACCTGTTCGACCGACTCTTTGGTCTGTGGCATAACACTGTCATCGGCCGCGACCACGAGTACGGCAATGTCCGCAACACTGGCCCCCCGCGAACGCATCTTTATAAATGCTTCATGACCGGGTGTATCAATAAAAGTAATCTTGTCTCCAATCCCGCTTTTACCGCCGGTATCAACCGTATACGCACCGATATGCTGGGTTATGCCTCCGTGCTCGCCCTGAGCGACATTAGTACGCCTGATCGCGTCAAGAAGCGTTGTTTTTCCGTGGTCGACGTGACCCACAACCGCCACAATCGGCGGTCTCGCCAGTGTCGCCGGCTTGACAGAAACGGTTTTTTTCTTTGCCATATTATGCCCGGTAGTTATTGAATTCCTGCCTGAAGCGGCAGGCCTCCGGAATTATTCAGTGTCACCGGATGTTTTACTTTTCGCGGACTTCTTTTTCGGTTTGACCGGTTTTGTATCATCAGCGGCCGCCTTAGGGGTTGTGTCTTTGTGGGAGGTGTCCGAATCCGGTGTTGCCCCGGTGTCGGGCATATCCGGAGCATTTTTCCCGGCTGAGGTTTTACCCCTGATGTCGATTTTCCATCCGGTCAGTTTAGCCGCCAACCGGACGTTCTGGCCGTCCCTGCCTATGGCCAGCGACAGCTGGTCGTCGGGTACTAAAACTTCGGCAGTTTTCCTGTCTTCATGAAGCGTAACTTCCATATCCTTAGCCGGCGCCAGAGCCGACATTATAAATTGTTTATGGTCATCGCTCCATTGAATGATATCCACTTTTTCGCTGCCGCCTAATTCGTTGATAACTGCCTGCACCCTGACGCCCTTCTGGCCGACACATGAACCGACCGGATCGACACCCGATTGCGATGAGAAGACAGCCACTTTTGTCCTGCCGCCGGCTTCCCGGGCAATTATTCGGAGTTCTACAGCACCTTGGGCAACTTCCGGTACTTCTCTCCTAAATAATCCTTCAACCAGACCGCGGTGGGCGCGCGATACGATAATTTCATTACCGCGCATGGTTTCCCTGATGCCCTCTATGAAAAACGTCAGCCGCTGGTTGAGATGGTAATGTTCACCCTGACTCTGCTCCTGGGGTGGCATCACAGCCTGTGCTCTACCGATATCCACAATGATATTGGGACCGTCGAACCGGAGTATCATTCCGGATACTACAGTGCCGACTTTCGACTGAAAATCAGCCAGTACCGATTGCTTCTCAGCTTCACGTATCCGCTGCAGTATTACCTGTTTGGCAGTCTGGGCGGCAATCCGGCCGAAGCCCGGAGGTGTGATATCTTTTCCTTCGCGGAAAATTCTGGCCTCGCCGGTATCGGGATTCAGGTCAACGGTTAACACTTCGAGGTCGGCTGCGCCGTAATCCTTGCGGTAGGCTGCCAGTATGGCAGCTCTGATGGTCTCAAGTACCACGGAAACATCTATCCCCCTTTCCGTGGCTACCTGATTTAATGCTAAAGCGAATTCCGATCTGACTACTGCCGGCATAAAAAACATCGGAGGGGGAAACCCGGTCGGATAGGTTTCCCCCTCCGACCCCCGACTAAGTCGGGGTGCCTCCCCTTTCCATTGTGCCCTCCAGGCGGAAATGAATTCCGCCTCTCGGGCATTATTTATTATTTAGTTAGAACTAAAAAAAACGGCGGGCTTTAATTCCCACCTCACTCTCCCTGCTCCCATGTATTATAACACCACGGAGCCTATCGTCAACATAACTCCGACGTCACTGCGGACCCGGATCATTTCATATTGTTTTATCCAATTGCATCATCAGCTCACGCTGCTTGCTGGTCAGCCGGGTCGGAACTTCGATTTTCAGCCTGACATATTCATCTCCCCGGCCGCCCCCCCGGACATGCGGAACTCCTTTTCCCCGGAGCCGGATCATCGTACCGTGCTGCGTCCCCGGCTGTACCCGGATTCTGACAGTACCGTCAATCGTGGGTACGTCAAGTACGGTACCAAGAGCTGCCCGGGTGATGGGAACCGGAATGTCGATAATCACGTCGTCACCTTCACGGACAAATCTCCGGTCGGGTTTCACCTCGATAACTACATCGAAATCGTCAAATCTGATCCGCGATCCGGTATCCACACCGGCCGGTATCTTGACCGTCTTTTTCACGCTGCCGCCACCGGCTTCCCCTTTGGGAATGTGAATTTCCCGTGTCGCTCCCTTAACCGCATCGTCAAAACTTATTTCCAGCTGGTATACCGACCGCCTGGACCTTGCCTGGCTTACCGCAGATCTGCCGAAACCGCCGCCGAAAAACTGCTCAAAAATTTCAAACGGATCGAAACCCTCAAAATCGGCTCCGAAAGGATTACCTCCCTGGCCGGTTGTATATGTATAAGTGAATGGACCCTGGCGCTGCCATCCTCCGCCAAACGGGCTGCCCCCGCGTCCCGGAGTGAATGCGTCATGCCCGAAACGGTCATATGCCTGCCGTTTCTCGGAATCAGACAGCACGGCATAGGCTTCATTGATTTTCTTGAACTTCTCCCCGGCTTCAGCTGATTTATTACGGTCCGGATGCCACTCAAGAGCCAGTTTCCGGTATGCACGCTTGATCTCCTCAGCCGAGGCACCTTTGGATAGACCTAGAATCTGATAATAATCTTCTTTCATAGATCTGTGCGGTTCCGGTCACTACCCGGAAGCTTTTGCCGTTTCCGGTAAAAAGCCGTATGGACCGAAAAATGCCCAGCGGGTTGCCGGGCATTCCGGTACCGGGAATTGTCTTTATTCTACAACTTCACCTTCCTGTACGTCTTTGCCGTTCTTCCCGTCTTTCTTCTTGCCGTCAGCGGCATCCGGCTGATCAGCCGGCTGGTCAGCCTGGTACATGCCGGCTCCGGCTTTCTGCAGGTATTCCGAGAGTTCATTCATCTGCGTATTCAGCTGCTCAGTAGTGCCTGATTCCAGAACATCCCGGAGAGCCTTGATTTTTGCTTCAAGTTCGGTCTTATCCCCGGGCTTTATCTTATCGCCGGCGTCCTTGATAGTCTTTTCGGCAGTGTAAATCAGACTGTCAGCCCGGTTCCTCACTTCTATCCGTTCTTTTTTCTGGGTGTCTTCCGTTGCATGTGATTCGGCTTCCTGCCGCATCTTTTCAACTTCATCCTTGGATAAACCGGTAGATCCCGTAATCTTGATCGTATTTGCTTTTCCGGTCGCCTTGTCCTTGGCAGTCACGCTCAGAATCCCCGACGCATCGATATCAAATGCCACCTCAATCTGAGGCACGCCCCGGGGTGCAGGCGGTATTCCCGACAGGATGAACTTCCCTAACGATTTATTGTCCGCTGCCATGGGTCTTTCTCCCTGCAGAACATGCACTTCCACAGAAGTCTGGCTGTCTGCGGCTGTGGAAAAAACTTCACTCTTACTCGTCGGTATGGTGGTATTCCGGGTAATCAGCGGAGTCGCTACACCGCCGAGAGTTTCTACTCCCAATGTGAGCGGTGTCACATCCAAAAGTACTACATCCTTGACGTCGCCCGCTAATACCCCGCCCTGAATAGCTGCTCCTATGGCAACCACCTCATCCGGATTTACGGACCGGTTCGGTTCCCGGTTAAAATACTGTTTGACTGTTTCGAATACTTTCGGCATCCGGGTCATGCCGCCGACCATGACGATTTCATTTACGTCGCCGGGTTTCATTTTGGCATCGGTCAAACATTTCTTAACCGGTTCGATGGAACGCTGCACGAGTTCGTCAACCAGTGATTCGAACTTAGCCCGGGTGATCTTCTGGACCAGGTGAAGCGGCCCTTCCTTACCCTGGGTGATGAAAGGCAGATTTACTTCAGATTCCATCGACGAGGACAGTTCAATCTTGGCCTTCTCCGACGCGTCGCGCAGCCTTTGGAGCGCCTGCGGGTCCTTCCGGAGGTCAACACCGTGTTCCTTTTTGAAACCGTCCGCCAGAAAATCTACCAGCCGCTGGTCAAAATCGTCACCGCCGAGGTGGGTATCACCATTGGTTGACTTAACCTCGTAAACACCTTCACCGAGCTCAAGAATTGATATGTCAAATGTCCCTCCGCCCAGGTCATAAACCGCAATCGTATGCACGTTTTTCTTATCGAATCCGTACGCCAGTGCCGCTGCGGTAGGTTCATTGATGATCCGCATGACCTCCAGTCCGGCAATCTCACCCGCCTGCTTAGTAGCCTGTCTCTGGCTGTCGTCAAAATATGCCGGCACGGTGATGACAGCCTGCGTGACCGGGCTGCCGAGATAACCTCCAGCGTCAGCCCTGATCTTCCCGAGGATTTTGGCCGAGATCTCCTGTGGCGTGAACTGCCGCCCTCCGACATCGATGATCACCATATCGTTCTTGCCCGGCTTTACCGTAAAAGGCAGCCACTTCAGGTCGCCCTGTACGCTTTTGTCCGAATATTTCCGGCCCATCAGGCGTTTGACGGAATAGACTGTTGACTTGGGATTAATGATAAGCTGCCGCTTAGCCACGTCACCGACGATATTTTTAACCGGATCGACTACCGACGGTATGACATTTCTGCCTTCAGCTGAATGGATCACTTTGGGACTGCCGCCCTCCATGACCGCTACACAGGAATTGGTCGTCCCCAGATCTATGCCGATGATTTTTGCCATAGATGCCTCCTTGTTCTGTTAAATTTATTGTACGCTTTTTTCCAATTTACCTACTTTGACACGCGCAGCCCGCAACAGTCTGCCGTGCATCCGATATCCCGGAAGCATTTCGGCTATAACTGTATTGTCGTGGTTCGCTGTCGTTTCTATACACTCCATCAGCTCCGGGTCAAAATTCTTGCCGAGTACCGCAATCCTTTCCACTCCCTGCTCGGACAGCAGCTGTCCGACCTGCCGGTAAACCAGCGTCAGTCCCGGATCCTTCAGGTGCCGCTCTGCCGATTCCAAAGCATCATATATCGGAAGCAGCTTCCTGATGACTGTTTCGGACGCGAATTTCCGGTTTCTGTCGGATTCCTCAACCGTCCTTTTCTCCAGGTTCCGGTAGTCGGCCAAAGCCCGCAGGTAATGTGCTTTCCAGTCGGCTAACGAAGCGGTACCGCTATCAGCACCAGCCTTCTGATTATCCTTTTTTGTCTGATCCTGTTTCTTCATAAGCATTACCTCAATCTTAATCCGCCGGAAATCTGAAAGCCGGGTTACCAGGCGCTGCCGAGCTCACCGATGAGGTTGCCCATGTAACGAACCAGCGGAATGACATACGGATAATTGAGCCGCGAAGGCCCGACTACTCCGACTGCCCCGGACAGATGCGGCGTCCGGAATTTGGCGAATATGTACCCGCATCTGGAAAGTGAGCTCTGGCGGCTCAGTTCGTCTCCCAACAGAATATCGAAGGGGCTGTCATGGCTGGCAATCAGATTCCACCAGAAATCGAATTTATCAAGTGTTGCAAAAAGGTTATGGGTAAGCTCGAAATCATAAAACTCCGGCATATCCAGAATATTGGCCGCACCGGCATAGTAAAGGTCACCGGTACTGGTCGATGTTAACGCCAAAACGTGTGTTTTCTCAGCCAGCGTTCTGGTTGCCTCACGCAGCAGCTTGTCGACCTGCTGCCGGTAATCCCAGATACTTTCCTTGACCGCCACCTCCTCAGATACTGAAAGGTCTTTCGGCTTCATCAGCGTTTCCACATAATACTTGAGCGCCTGCGGAGTCGGTGTTCTGCCGCTTGATGTATGCGGCTGCTTCAGGTAATTCATGTTTGTCAGCCTTACCATCTCGTTCCGGATGGTTGCCGGAGACACTCCCAGACTGTATTTTTTTTCCAGTGTTTCACTTCCGACGGCCTCAGCCGTGGTTATGTATTCTTCTATAATCGCTTTAAGTATCTGTATCTGCCGCGATGACAGTTCGTTTATATCATTCATGGCTGCCTGCTCCCTGAACCGAAACTGATATTTAAACTATACCCGGCAGGGATTTATCGTTTCAGCTTCCGATTAGCACTAATATACAATGAGTGCTAAATCATGTCAATAACTAACCCCGACGGAATAAATAAACCCGTACGGAAGATACTGATGCGGTAAAACTGTACTTACTCAACCACTTCGCTGGTTACTATTTCCGATACCGGTGCCGTCAGTGAGGCCCTGAACCTGCGGATTCTGTCAAACAACCTGAAGAACGACTTGATCTGGTCAATATTCAGAACCCATGCCAGAAAAAGATAAACGGATATGCCCAATACTAATGTAATTACAGTCAGCATCAGAAGTCCGAAAACGCGCGTGGTATCGAATATAAGCTGGTCCATAATCTTCATCGGAATGTACGCAACTATGCCGCTGACTGCTGCTGCTGACATCATTTTTGCCGGTTGAATCAGGAGATCCCTCCGGCCGAAACCGCCGATCCGGCGATCCAGTATAAATATCAGAAGCGACGCGTTTATGATGCTGGCAACTGATGTTGACAAACCCATTGACCAGACCGGCAGCCTGAATACAAGCACGAACAGTGCACTCAGAGATGTGTTAAGAATGATGGTGGCTATACCGACGGTAACAGGAGTCCTGCTGTCGTACAGCGCAAAAAAACCCCTGGTAAATACCTGGCTGATCGCCTGGGCAAACAATGAGAAACTGAATGCCGACAGGGTCATGGCAGTGGCAACCGTCGCTTCCCAGTCAAATCGCGGAGCCCCGAATACCAGCCGGACGATCGGAATCCGTAGTATTATGAAAAATACGGCTACCGGCTGCACAAAAAAAAGCGCCATATGGAAAGCTGACATGACCGAAGTACGGAATTTCTGATGGTCCTGTTTAGCAGTCGCCTGGGACAACGTAGGCAGGACTGCCTGTGATATGGTGCTGCCGAATAATCTCACCGGCAGCTGCTGCAGACTTTGTGCGAGAAAAAACGCCGTAACCATTTTTGCTCCATAAAGGCTGGAAAGGACCAGATCTACCGTGAGATCGACCTGCGATACTCCGATACCGACCATCCTGGGTACAGTTAAAGCCGCCACTTCCCGGACACCGCCGGTTTTCGTGTCTAAGGTAAACCTGTGCCGGTAGCCTTGGCGGATGACCAGTGGTAACTGAATAAACATAAATAAGGCGGCTCCGATTCCAACACCCACCACAGCGGAAGCCGGTCCCATTATTTGGGCGAACAGGAGAATGCCGCCGATCGTTCCGATGTTATATACAACCGGTGCCAGGGCCGGAATAATAAACATGCTACCGGACTGCAGCATGCCGGTGCAGTAGTTTCCGATGATCATCGGAACCACCTGAAGCACAATCATCGTCCGTGTATAACCTGCCATAGTCGCGATCTGCTGGGCACTGAAGCCGGGAGCGAACACCCGGGATACTGATTCGGTGAAAATGAATGCCGGAATGCTGACGGCAAGCAGTATCAGGACCGTATAGTTAATGAGGACTGATGCCATTTTCTGACCGTCTCTCAGGGCGCCTTTGGTCAGGTATCTGGTAAATACGGGAATGAATGCGCTGGTCATGGCTCCCATAGCCAGAATCTCGAAAAGCAGGTTGGGCAGACGGAATGCGGCGATGAAAAGTCCGGTTTCATCCGGAGTAAACAGTTTATTCAGCAGCCAATACCGGACAAGTCCGAGAAATCCGGATGCGACTACCATAACCATCAGGACGATGGTTGCCGACTCAAGCGAATGCTGTTTTCTGTAAAGGAATGCCAGAAATTTCGGCATCATGCGATCAATTATACCCCCCGGGGAGCTTGACGTGAACTGACCGGTTCGGATATACTCACTTACCATTATCCCATGCCTAGCCGGGTGAACCGGGCGCATCGGGATTTTACCGGGAACTCATATGCCGATAATCGCCAGAGCCGTAAAAAAACTGCGCCATGACAGGAAAACGACGGCTCATAATGCCCGCTTACGGGAAATGCTCCGGACTGCTGTCAAGACAGCCAGAAAATCCCCGTCTAAAAAAAACCTGAGTAATGCCTTTAAGAATCTTGATAAGGGTGTGAAAACCGGCATTATCCACCGGAATAAGTCCGCCCGTTTAAAATCTAGGCTGGCAGTGCTGTTGGCCAAGTAAAATCTTCCTCTGCTTGCGCCCCGCTGTCACCTGCTACTGGAGGTAGGTAAAACTTCTTGCTATACTGAATTGTATGCCTGCCAGGTCTGTTTCAGTTAATCTTCTCGAGCATGACGAGCTCGGTGAATCCCCATTGGGACGCATAATCACATGGGCAACTTCTTACGGCAGATATATTATGATCCTGACTGAAATTATAGTCCTGTTTGCTTTTTTCTCCCGTTTTAGCCTGGACCGTAAATTAGCTGACCTTAACGAACAGATCGAACAGAAACAGGCGATTATCGAAGCTAACCTGCCGACTGAAATGGAAATCAGAAAAGTTCAGCAGAATATTGCCGAAATCAAAACCCTGATTGAAACCCAAGAAAAACCCGTGAATAATCTGACGGTTATAAAATCCCTGCTTCCGAGTGACGTCTATTTCGAAACCCTTGAGATTACGCCGACCGGTATTTCCGCGGATTCCATAGCTGGTACTATCGAAGGATTTTCGGTCTTCCTGGGTAATCTGCAGGCTGTCGGAAAATTCCAGGCTATAGATATCGAGGAAATCAAAAAAGAACCGCTCAGAGGCATCGTTTTCCGCTTTACGGCCAAAACTGAATTACCTAAGCCGAAAACTACGCCGAAGGCGGCAACTGAGGCATCAGGCAGCCAGGGCAAAGAAACTCTATGAACGAAAACGATAATCTGCCGACGCAGAATAAATATCAGAAATTCCGACGTTATTACCGGTCGATCGAACCGGTTTTTGACCGGCCCCGGACCCGTGTCTATACGGCAATTATCTTCTCCTTCCTGGCAATCTCACTGTTCGGTTGGTACGCCATACGGCCGACAATACAGACCATACTCCACCTCCAGAGGGAAATCGAAGACAAAAGCAAGCTGAACGCCCAGATGGAACAGAAAATCGCCGATCTGATTGAAGTCCAGTCGGCTTATGAACTCGCCAAACCGCTGCTCTACCTCGTTACTGAAGCGGTTCCGGTAAACAGTGAACCGCTGAATGCGGTAACCCAGGTGAGAAACCTGGTCGCAACAACCGAAGCGACCATGTCTTCCATTCAGGTGGCAGCGGTTCCCCTGGTATCCAGTCCTTCAGCCAAACCCCGCCAGACGGCTGCCGAGGACAAGAATGAATTTCCCGCAACCGCCATGCTGAGCGGTAATTATGAAAGTATAGAACAGTTCCTGAAGGGTATTCTGACGATGCGGCGCATTATATCAATCCAGCATATCTCGCTGCATCCGGACGAACAGAGCAGCGATCAGACTGACACTGGAATTCCGGTGCAACTTACTGTACAAATGAGGGCATACTATAGACCGTAATTATGGATAACGACCGCGACATACTGCTGGTGGCGATTCTGACTTTCATAACCGTATTCACCTGGATATTCTTTGAGCTGGTCAAAACGACCAAAACAACAACCTTAACCAGCCAGACGCAGCAGCTGATTTCAAAAGTTGATACGGAAATTGATACCGATACTCTTGACCGTCTGAATCTGAGACAGAATTATTAGAAAAACCGGCGAAACGCAATATATGCCGTCAAAAAAGATACCGACACTGATCGGCATTTTTCTGGTCATAGCACTGATAACGATAGTCAGTGTCGTCCATAAACAGGTCATCGGAAAATTTATAACCGCGGCCCCGTCAGCAGAACCGCAGAATATCCGGCTTACTAACGTATCCGATACGTCGTTTACGGTTACCTGGAACACGGCAACTCCGGCAGTCGGTTCGATTTCCCTCAGCGGTCTTTCAGTTTCCGGTCAGGTGTTTTTTGACGAACGGGACGTAAACATGGCGAAAAAGGAAAATTCCAATATGCTATCGGCCATTACCAAACCGCCGCTTGGAAAATACAACAGCCACAGCGTCAGTATCAGGGATCTGTCACCCGGAAATGAATACCGGTACCGTATTGTATCTAACGGCAGGACTTATCCTTCGGAAGCGATCATAAAAACTGCGGTATCACTTACGCAGCCGGAACCGGGTTATGAACCGGCATACGGGACGGTGTTCACTGCGGAAAATTTACCGGCATCCGGAGCTTTAGTTTATCTGACGCTTGACGGAAGCCAGGTACTGTCCTCCCTGGTATCGGATACCGGGTCATGGATCATTCCTATCAACACCATCCGGACGGAAAATCTGGCCGCATATCTGCCAAGTCAGGAAAGAACTGATGAACTGATTACGGTAGTCCGGGGACAGGAAATCGCATCCGCAGTTACTGACACCCTGAATGATTCTCCGGTTCCGCTGATACTGCTGGGCAAATCATATGACTTCCGTAAAACCCAAGCTCAGGCTCCGGAAGCAGCCCTGCCCCAACTGGCGATTTTTCCGACAGCAATACCGACGCAAGCGGCAGTTCTCGGGGAAACGTCACTCAGAAACTTGAAATTCAGCTTGACGCAACCTGCTGATAAGGCGGCGCTGGTGTCTAATTTGCCGCTTCTGTCAGGAACCGGTATTCCGGGTAATACCGTACTTCTGGAATTCGGAACCGGCATGATGACACAGGCATCAGCTGAAATTAAACCTGAAGGCATCTGGCGTTACACACCGGTTAATCCGATTCCGGCCGGCAAAGTAGTACTCAAAGCCACCTCCAAAGACAGTACCGGTAAGGATGTCACAATCATACGCGAATTCGAAGTCCTGAAAAGCGGGACGCAGGTTCTGGGAGAAGCCACGCCCTCGGGGACGCTGTCACCGACCGCTACACCGGTGGCGTCGCAAAGTCCGACAATTGCGCTCTCACCCACGCCAACCTCAACCGTATCCGGTCAGCCGGTTTCCGGAGTCACCGGTCCCACCGTTCTTCTGATAGCCCTGGGTCTGATTCTGCTGGTCGGAGGCGGATTCCTGATGGCTCTTTAATCCGGATATCCGGCATACGTCAAATGATAGCCGGTTAAACTGATTTCCGGATATTGCCAAAAATACAGCCGGTTGTCCGCCGTTATCTGAAGTGCACGACACTTAAAAACTCTATTGCCTCTCCCTGCTT
>Ga0154812_115_pt5 | contig 26490 bp, 33 predicted proteins | sample Rifle2008BG16ft_FD_105820 | JGI IMG/M metagenome (GOLD analysis project Ga0154812, IMG submission 105820) | Candidatus Gottesmanbacteria bacterium RBG_16_52_11 | reverse complement strand
GGGACATAACGTCCTCGTGCCTGCGTTCCAGTTGCAGGAGGCTGGCCATTACATTCCTGCCGTTGGTGGTCAGCAGCCGTTCTGCTTCCGATACGATCAGCACCAGGTGGATACCGCTGCGTTTAAATAGTGAAATCCATTGCGGAAACTGTGCGGATTTGGCTGCCACGCCCGACAGGTTGAGGCTCCGGGCGACCTGTTCCTGTATATCGAAAATGTCGTTCAGATCGGCGATGAAACTGATATCAAACGTCTGGAATACGGTTCTGCGATTAAAGCTTTTTTTCAGTGTTTTGTCATACAGGAACTGGTCTAACCGGCGGGGACGGTCGGTTTTGGTGAATGACAATATCGTCAGGTTTTCGTTCTTGCGGTCAATCGTTTCAATCCAGGAATTTACCTGGCCGGTAAACTGTGACGGATAAAACCAGGGCGGAGGCTGTTTCATATCCGGGCGAGTATAGCATGAAGCCCTCATTCTGACAATATTCTGTCAGGTAAGTTGTCAAGCAGAATTAAGCATTTCGTATTATATTACCGTCAGTATGATCCGGATTCACTTTTCAGCACTGCGGCAGGCATACTGCGTATGGGCGCACCGTGTCAGATATGAATGCACCCATCGTGACGATAGCGGGAGGTGGTATTATGAGCTCTACGAATCAGCCCACGGACCTGAACCGGAGCGAAGAGGGGCCGTCGGAAGAGGACGATTCACGAGAGACGATGAGCTGGAAAACTGACACCATCGTGATCGAAGGACGCACCGTTACCGTCATCTTCCCCCCTGATACTGCAAAACGGGAGTATATCTGAAGTCCTGCCCGGAGTAATTTACAGGTATAGTAAAGTTCCGTTCAAGTGAGCGGGAGCACTATGTTGCCGCGGATTACCGAATGTGACTGTTTCTGCTGCAGAATGGTTCTGCGGTATCAGAAGTGGTTAATCAGAAGGACACGGATTCTTGATGCGCAGATGAATACGCTCTATCGGCGGTCGTTGGAACCTGATAACCGGGAGCTCATGCGCCGGCTGATGAATTCAATAGCGGTAATTCTTACTTCCAGCCTGGTAGGTTCGGGACACCGGAGCTAGCCTTAACTATTCCGGATTTGATTTCTTAACGTTCCTTCCAGCAGCTGACAGGTTGCCCGCGTCTGCAGGCTTCGATTTCTAGGCGGAATTGTTCCCTTTCTTCACGGGATACCTTATTTTCGGGCACAATAATCAATCCCATCCGCTCAGTCATTTCCGGGACAATGTCATTACCCTCAAGCAGTGAGATCAGATTCATAACTCCGGTTTCTTCCCGTATGGCTTCGCAGAATGCATTCGGATCTTCCACCACAACGAAAGATATTCCTTCCTCGGTGTCGACTAATCCTTGGATGCAGCCCCGTTGTAGGGTCTCCAATGTCGGGTCAGGGTCAAAGTATAGAAGTTTCTCAATCGGTTGAATAGGTGTTTGGCCTGTCATAATGGCCGCAATCATACAACTGTCAGTTGGTTTTGTCCAGTCGGAGAGTTTATATACGATTGTACGTCGGAAGTTATACCTGCAGCCGGATGCCAGGTCCCATGGTGGCGGCAAGCGTTGCTTTGGTGATCTTACCGCGTCCGACCGATTCGATGACGGCGGCGATGTTTGCCGATAGCTTGTCCTCTTCAAACGATACCTTACCGATATGCAGGTGGATAATCGGATTATTCGGTTCGGTTTTGTAATTCACCTTGCCGCTTGACAGCTCCTTGATGCGCTTATCGATCTCGTCGGTGACCGTGCCGGTTTTCGGATTCGGCATCAGCCCGCGGGGACCCAGGATTTTGGCGACCCGGGCCAGTTTGGACATCATCGAAGGCCGGGCGACCAGGATGTCGAATTCTATTTTCCCGGCCTCGATAGCGGCAATAACCGCCTCGGTGGCTTCGATCACCTTAACCTGTTTCCCGGTGCCGTGGGGTAGCGACACGGTGCCCCGGAAGTCGGTTTTGTCGCCGAGGGCGAGGGGATTTAAATTGATATGGATTTCCACGCTACCGTCAAATTTGCTGTAGCTGGTTTTTTTTACTAGTTCCACAGCTTCCTGCAGCGGGTATTGCTTTGACCGGTCGAACATCGCTAATGCATCGCGGTATTTCTTTGACTTCTGCTTCGGCTGTCCGGCTGCAGATTTTTTCTTTTTGGACTTCTTCACGCCGGGCGCTTCGCCCTTTTCGACCTCTTCGATCAGTTTTTTGTATTCCGGCTTTATGTCCGTGCCCTCAACCAGAGCAGTCCTTTCGCCGCCTTTGAGGCCGACTCCCGAAACCTTCTGTTTCTTGGACTTTTTGGTCTCCCGGCGGGCTTCAGCGCGCCGTTTCTGCTCCTGCTCGGAATGTTCGTCTCCCAGTTTGGATACCCTTATTTTCCCCATATTGTTATTGCAGTTTTTTTATACCTATATACTTATATACCTATATACCTGAGTTTTTGTTATTCTTCAGTCTTTACCCCCATGCTCCGGGCGACGCCGGCGACTATCCGGGATGCAGCCTCGACGTTTCTGGTATTCAGGTCGCCGAGTTTGTCCTTGGCGATCTGGGTAAGCTGTGCCTTTGACAGCTCTCCCACATAATCGCGGCCTGCCTTACCGCTGCCCTTGTCAGTGCCCAGGGCTTTGAGGATCATCTTGGATACCGGCGGCAGCTTGGTGACGAATGAGAATGTCCGGTCTTCGTAAACTGTGATCACGGCCGGAATAGTCTGGCCTTTGAGTTTTGCCGTCCGTTCGTTGTAGGCTTTCACGAACTCCATGATCGGCAGTCCGTGCTGCCCTAGGGCCGGTCCCACCGGCGGCGCTGCCGTAGCCTCACCGGCGGCGAGGTTGAGTTTGACGATGGTTTTGACTTTCTTGGCGGGCATAATGCAAAAATTATTCTGAATCCGGATTTCAGATTATTAGAATAATTTCATAGTTTAGAACAATCAGAATAATTTGACGTAATAATTTGGATGAGATATCCGGAAAGGGGATACGGGGCACTTCAATCAGGTGTAACCGTTTCGAAACCTTCCCGGTTTCTCCCACGCACTGCGTGGTAAAGTGTAATATAACATGGCCGGGGCGGATTGGCAAGAAATCAGGGATTCTGTTCCTCAGCGGCTTGTTTTCTTCTGGCTTCTGCCATCAGCTTTCCCCAGTCTTTTGCCGGCAGTGACAATTGTACATGAGCATCGGGTGCATCCGGCAGTTCATGAAAGAAAGCCAGGCTGGAACCGTCGTAATTACTGTTTGTGAATGTCGGAATAACGGTAGTCCTGGCTACCAGATGATCGCTCACAAAATCAGGATTAGGCGGATTTTCCACGTCAAATAAGGTAAGTGTATAAATTAATTGCTGGGAACCGGATATAGGGGTAGTTTCAACCTGTACACCGATGACGGAGTAGGCGCTCAAGTCATAATTTCCGAATTCACCTGAATTCCGGATTAACGGCACCCAGGCAGATTTATTGCCTCCGAGAAGAAACCGTAAGTTAGTCCATAGGTCATAACTGGCATCACCTTTTACCATTTCGTGGTACGTATAAGTATTCAAGTCTTTACCGATTATTTGTCTGGTAGGGTATTCTTTTTTGGACATAGTCCTATAATTTTATACCAGTTTCATGACAATTTCAAATCAGATTGTTAATACCTGAAAAGCAATGTGTTGTAAATAATGTAGTCATTTCCGGTGCGGCCGCATTTCAAATGACCAGTTTTTTCCCGTATGCTGTAGCACGGGACAAAGTTATAATACAGGTCATGCACGAGCGGGATCACGGGCTTGTGACGGTAGCAGGCGCCGTCAGCGCGACTGGGGTATCGTATGATACCATCGGTTACACCAATACTGATCCGCTCTATGAAATACGTAATGTCCGCGTGGTCTGCGCGATTCCGGGAGTTCTGCACGGTCGGGTGTTCACCCGGGATTTGAGAGGCGACGGGCGGATTTACGAAGAGGTACCTCCTCCCGGACAGACTGGGAAGATTGAGCTGGGTGCTCCCTCTAAGGATTGGCCGTATGGGTATGTCCGGTTTCCGGACGGCTGTATGATTTCCCAGGAAGAGCTTTTCCCTGACGGGACGATTACCCGTCTTACACAGGAACCGTAGTCGTAAAACTGAATATTATCTTCGGTAGTTTATTCGGAATCAGCCTCAAAAACAGGGGATTCAGCCTCAAAGCGGGTAACCAGTGCTTGAGCCATAACCTCGAAAGTAACCATGCGTGAAAAAGGCTGAGTCTTAGCTCAGGAAAGCTCAGCTAAAGGAACGATGCTTTTACCCTATAGTATTGACATTTCAGGTTAAATATCCTATAATACACACACTATGGATAACGCCTGCCATTCATAGAAGATCCGGCAAAGCCCGGATTTTTCTTTGTTTGAGGCTGTCGGGCAGATTCTTGAGCCTGCCCGACGATCCGTAAGCGGTTTTTCGGACAATCCGGCACCAGTGCCGTTTCAGTCCGTCAGCCGTGAACCTTAACAACCAGGCAGAAGTTTCGCCTCACTGATTGGTGGGTGTCGTGTGGATATAACACGTTGTATCCATCCGTCTCTCAAAATCCAAAAAAAGAAAGGTAAAGTAAAATGAAGAAAGTTATTGCTACATTCGTTCTATTAGTTTTCGCATTGATCCTAACGGCATGCGGGGATCCAAATTCATGCCCCAAGGGAGACACTCTTTGCGAACAGGCTGTGCGGAATGCCGCCATGAATAAACAGGCTACTGTTCAAGCGGCTTGGACTCCAACACCAATTCCAACAGCAACCCCGTCTCCGACAGTCGGTCCGAAGACCGGCGAAGCGGCTTTGCATGAATATTTGGACAACGGGGAATGCCCGCCCAGCTGGGCAATCCCTGTCGGGCAAACACTGACCACCAGCGATGGTGATCAGTGTTCATACGCACCGGCGCCACCCTGAAAAAAATTATCTTTATAATTTAAATACCGGATTCGAGCCTGACGGGCCGTTGGGCTCGAATCTACTATTATATTTTTGCACTTCTGCCTGGTTTTCTTTTCCTGGACATAAAGACATTTGTATCCGGAAAAAGGAAATAAATTTTAAATCAGTGATATAATCGTTACCTTCACCGGTAATATTTTCGTCCTTTAACAACCCAGGCAGTACCCTTGATTCTGATTTAAGTAGGCAAGTTACTTAAAGTAGTCATCACAGATGCGGTCGCATTTCAATTGACTACTTTATTGGATTGGAAATGAGAAGCAAGGTTTTCTCCGGGGTAGTTTTAGATATTAGCGCAAGAATACGCAATCGTGCGCTGCTACCTAAAACTACTTTTTGGAGGATTCCAATGGCTAAAAAATCAATTTTATTAATACTTGTCGTACTTGTTCTTTTTTCATTTGCTATTACCGCCTGCGGGGGCGGAGGAGGCGGTGGAAACACCGATCCAACAGCGACGCCCCCTGTTCCTACCAGTACCCCCTACGGGGGCGTATGGACACCCACTCCTCGTTTAGATAAAGAGTGGTCCCAGGAACTCGCGGATTGCGCGCGCTACGGCGCCGACGATCCGCGTTGTGAAAATCCCTACTGGACTGAAACACCGCTCCCGGCGGGTCCGTAGGAAAAAATTCAACTATCAGAGAGTCTGGCTCAACCAGAACCAGCCAGACTCTCATCAGGGGGGATAATCAAGTTTCAATTGTCATTCAGCGTTAGCCGCTGTTTTTCTATTTGACGATTGTTACGTGTTCTGCCTGGGTTTTTTTTCACCATTTTTTCTCCAGCCTATTTTTTTCCAAGTCATATTTATTTAAATAAAAAAGGGAGATTCTAAAACTGTATTTCCAGGTGCGGCCGCATTTCTATTGATTGTTTTGGTTATATTTATGCAACCTTTGCAGATTCGTATGCTTTAATAGCCCTGTTGATATGCATATTCGCTCGGTCTAAATATTGATCAGTGGTAATCCTGTATATACTGCCGACTTTACCGTTTCCGGACGTCTCATACGATTCCTCGATCGTATATAACGCTGAGACACTTGTATTTTCTCTCATGATTGCTTCGGCTCCCGGTCCCAAAAAGAGGTAATCTATTTCGGTATTTGGTCCGATATAAGCCATACCGCCTGGGGTTATGAATAACTCATTGATAAATGACTTTCCGTCTCCAATGGGTTGATCAGAATACTTTGATGTAACTATTGTTCCGGCCTGGATTGAAGCACTTGATATTACTTCCGGAGACACGAGGAGGTCTTTGACCGTTGCGTCATATTCAAGCACAGTGACAGTGTTTGATCCGGCAATATCTGCGAATGATTCTTTAGGAAATCCCAGGTCATACCCGAAAACATTATTACCCTGACCGACATGCATTACTCCTTGTTCGGTGAAATCAGGAAGTTGGATAGTCACATCTAGCTCAGCAGTTTTATGCTCATAATGTTGGGGAGACGCGTCAACTAGTGCAAGTCTGGGCAATGCGGAACGGCAGTAATTACATTCGGCATCCATTAACCCACTGTCGCGTAGTGCTCCGCAGCATCCGCAGTGTTGGTGGTTCTGTACCAGGTCTTCATGGTTTTTCGCCCCGATGACCTGGTATTGGCGTCCTTCGATCTGTACGAATCTGGGATTTACGGCAACTATTTCACTGGTTGACATGGGTGGATTATAACATTACTATGGGTTATCGACAATTTTCTGCGGTTTTATTTGATCAGGAAAACAGTCCTATATTCCCAAAAACTGTATTTCCAGGTGCGGCCGCATTTCTATTGATTGTTTTCGGATACTGACGTATATTAACCCTGTGAAACCGGCTGGCAAAGTTGGTAAAACAGTTACCCGTGAACTCACCAAGTCAGCACTTCAGATCGGTGATACAGTTTTCGGTACATTCGTTGATTTTACCCTCTGGTTGATCGTCTATATCGGTTCAATGAGTGTTCCGCAATCGGCATCAGGCCAGATGTGGCGTGCAAACAGGGAGGCTGATGAGTTTCTGCAGTCATTCAATTACGAATCAATAAAGAATGCCCTAACAAATGCGAAACGTGCCGGTTTGGTCAGGAAAAGCCGTACGCATTCCATTCCCCGGATAACAGAGCAGGGTTTACGGAGACTCCGTTCACTGATGCCGTTTTATGACAGTAAACGCATGTGGGATGGAAGGGTATACCTGATTACTTATGATATACCGGAAAAATCACGGACTAAGCGTAACCTGCTGCGCGAGTCACTTATTAGAATTGGTTGCGGAAAACTTCAGGAATCCGTCTGGATTACTCCGTACGACCCGACGGATTTGATAAGTGGTTTTGTTTCCGATAATTCTATTCCCGGTACGGTCATAGTTTCTTCGGTCGGTAAGGACGGTTCAGTAGGCGATGAGGATCTGAAAGCACTGGTTGTCAGGGTTTACGGACTGGAAAAGCTGAATACCCGTTATAAGGAATGGATGTCTTCAGCTTACTTGAGCGAATCCGAATCGATGCTCAGGTATTTGGCAGTACTTCGTGACGATCCGCAGCTGCCGTTTGACCTTATGCCTGACTGGTGGCTGGGGGATGAAGCATATTTCCGGATTAAGTCAGCCATGGAAAAACTGTATTTCCAGGTGCGGCCGCATTTCTATTGATTGTTTTGTAAATATTCCTATAAGCTTGTTATTTGTGGACAATAAAACAATGAATTTCTGCGGATTGTCCGATATTAGTATTTTTTCCGGGCGGGGTTGATTAAAGCTTGGCTACCTGGAGGAAATCCAGCTCTACCGGAGTTTCGCGGCCGAATATCGAAACCAGCACCTTCATTTTGCCTTTTTCCTCGTCGATTGAGTCGATTGTACCTAAGAAATCCGAAAAAGGTCCGTCCACGATCTTGACCGCCTCGCCGACGGAGAAAGAAGTCTTGTACTTCGGAGCCTCCTGTTGCATGAATTTGAGGATTGTCGATACTTCCTGGTCGGATATCGGTGTGGGTTTGTTGCCGGCACCGACAAACGCGGTTACTCCCTGGGTGGTACGGACAGCAAGCCATGTCTCGTCATCCAGTACCATCCGGACCAGTATGTAGCCCGGAAAGATTTTTTCCTTCTGTTCTTCCTTCTTGCCGTGCCGGACAGTGACCACATTGCGGGTCGGGACGACGATGTCGAAAATTTTACCCTCGAGCTTCATCGTTTCAATCCGCTGTTTCAGGGTTGCAGAGACCTTATTTTCGTGTCCGGAGTAGGTATGCACCACGTACCAGTGGGCATTTGCCGGCATCTGTACAGCCGGTTTTTCGGTTTTGGCCGGTTCAGCCACTTCAGTTTCAACCGGTTTGGATTCCTCAGCGGCAGTAGCCTTCTTTTTCTTTGCCATAGTCTGTTATTGGCGGAAAAGTGCCGTCGATATGGCCAGGAATATCGCGTCGGTTCCGCCTATAAACGCTCCTACCAGCACCGATATGGCCAGCACCACTAAAGTCAGCTTGATTGTCTCCTGTCTGGTCGGCCAGTTGACTTTCTTAAGCTCCGCGGCCACTTCCCTCAGGAATTTGGCCGGTCCGACTTTCTGCAGGGACGGTACACGAGGTGCTTCCATATAAAGTAATGTAAACTAACAAAAACCCCCTCCCGGGGACACCAGTATCATACCAAAGCAGCCTCCTGGTTGTAAAGGGACCATGAGTGGACAGTCATTATCTTTGGGTTAATCCGTTTCGGTTTTGCCCGGAACCGTTCAAAGCCTGAGGATTGCCGGATCCGCACTGGTAAGAGGGCACGCAGACTTTATAGATATATTCCCCGTAAGTACAGCCGCACAAACGGGCAAACCGGTCCGTATCGTTACCGTAGTAGTGGTAACCGGCGTTTCTGATTTGCTGATACTGGGAAGACGGATCGGAATCGGTTAACGGCCCGTCATTCTTGAGTTTTCTGGCAGCTGCCGAAAGCGCATCCTTATACATGCACGGGTTGCCCCCCGCCCCGTATCCTGCCCAGGCGTTGGGACAGTAACCGGCCGGACACGTGCTGCATGTAGGATCGCTCGGAGGACCTTTTCCCGTGGTAAACTGCATCGGACCGACTGCCGAACACACGTTTACGTGAGCCAGACACTGTGCCAAGTCCGGAATTTCATTATATCTGGCACCGCCTTCAATCAGAGCTACACCGTTTAAGACGCAAGCCGGTATCCCGATTTCGGATGCGGCACTGTTTAAGGCGTCATAGAATTTTGCGGCGTTATTACCGGTAAATCCGGGATTTTCCGCGCACATGTCACCCGTGACGGTTCCCGGGTCGATGATATCCCCGGGGTAGTTGCCGATTGACCAGTCGCTGGTGTATTTCGACCCAACCACGCCCACTTCTTCAAATTCACAACGCTTTTCATAAGTAATATTATCGGCGTTCGGATCATCGTCGTCGCTATAGCCGATCGGATACCGGGGCATAATATAATCCTTGTGAACCACAAACGGTGTCACGCTGCACTGGATTCCGACGGCGGTATTCAAGAAGTTCCCTTCCATATATCCGTTTGCTTTAACGTTGCGTACCATACCGAACAGATTCAGGGGTTGTTTGACGAATTTATCGGTCCTGGCGTTCTGCCGGGTATCGAATTTACCGACGACGCGCGGGGTCATTGACTTGCCGAAATCGCCTTCCGTTTTCGCATCATTTTTCGGCAACGGCTGGGCACTGTTTACCAGTGCAGCATTTTTAGTTACCTCGCCGGACAAATCCCGTCCGGCCACCTTAAACCTGGGCTGGACGACACCCCCGACATACCGGAATTTAAAGTCGACGCATTTTATTCCGGGAATTTCGCAGACCGATGAGAGGTCCTGGTGCATGATAAATTTGAAAATATTGAGTATCACTCCTTTCCAGTAACCCAGAATTCCTGCTTCGAATTCAAAATGGTTGACATCGACGCTTGCTTTCGAGTCAACCGGGGTTTCCGAAGGATTCAGTTTTTCTGCGCAGGGTGGTGGTTCTTCCAGATTGACTACGATATTCTGCAAGGTCCGGTAATCATACATCCGCTTGCCGGTCGGCCGGTCGATGCAGGTCTGCGGTTTTTCTCCGAATGCGAAGTTGGAAGCCAGGTCTTTGGAAGCCTGCTGCAGCTCGCAGATGTTTATCGGATTACCGTCAGTTGTTATAAATGGTGATGTTGCGGTTATTTGTGCAATTATTGATCCGTTCTCATCATAAACACAGAGCCGGCCGTTATTCTGGAATTTATCGTCGCATACAGTCTTACTCTCGATTGTTTTATCCTTTGTGTAGTAAATTTTGAAGTATGTGTCAGTTAAGTTCTTATAATACAGTGACATCGGAGAAAGTATCGTATTCTCCTCGATATTGCCTTCAGGGTAAACGTTATTTGATATCTCCGCATAACCTTTAATTATGATATTCCTGATCGTATTAAGGATATCGTCAATTGCACCTATGCCGGTATTACCGGTGGGTACGTCCTCTATGATATATTCTTCTTCCGTATACATCGTATCGTATTTGACCACGATGTCCTCCACCTTCAATTCATCGCAGAACGGAAGTTTTTCTTCTTCGGCAGCGTGCAGTATGCCGGGTAACAGTAAGCTCATGCTCAGGAGGAAAATAATAACAGGGATCACCCTTCTCATATCCGTACTGTTATGATAACAAATTGACAAATACTGACAAGCCCCGCTACAATTGATTCTGTCGCTAGATTAAGGCCGGATTGCTATTGCGGCTTTTTTTGTCACTCAGCCTGAAGGAGGATCACCGGGTATGAAAAAGCACACGTCGACGCTTATCCGCAAAGCCGTCATACCTGCCGCCGGATTCGGCACCCGTTTCCTTCCCTGGACCAAGGCCAGCCCCAAGGAAATGCTGCCGATCGTTGACAAACCCGTCATCCAGTATGTCGTTGAAGAGCTGGTGGAATCGGGCATTACGGATATTATCATCGTCACCGGCTGGCATAAGCGGTCGATTGAGGACCACTTCGACTATCCCAACGAGCTGATTCAGACGCTTCGCGAGCAGGGCAAAGAACACCTGATTGAGGAAGTGAAGAAAACGGCGGAGCTGGCCAACTTCATCTATATCCGTCAGAAGGGGCCGTACGGCAACGGTACGCCGGTATTGTGTGCTAAGCCGGTTATCGGCAATGAGCCGTTCGTCGTGGCCTGGGGAGACGAGTTCATCTGGTCTAAAAAACCACGGGCAGCCCAGTGCATCGAGGTTTTCGAGAAATACCGGGACCCCGTCATATCCGCTATCCGGGTGCCCCGGGACGATATTTCCCGTTACGGCATCGTGGAGACGGTGACAGTCGAAAAGAATATCGGACAGATCAGCCGGCTGATTGAGAAACCGACCCTCGATGAGACTAAGAGCAATCTGGCAGCCCACGGTTGCTATGTACTGACACCGGATATTTTTTCCTACCTGGAAAACCTCAAGCCGGGCAAAAGTGGTGAAATATGGCTGACCGATGCCATCAGGGAAATGCTGAAAGTCCGGCCGGTATACGCGTGTGAAATCGTGGACGGCAAGTATTTCGATACCGGGAATAAGCTCGAATACCTCAAAACCGTGGTCGAATTCGCGCTGCAGCACAAGGACTTAAACGGTGTCTTCCGCCAATACCTCAAGGACCTCAAAATCTGACCGGCGGGAAATCCGTATGGTATCATGAATCAATGGGACGGTCTTTTGCCCGTATCAGGGGCTTGGGATTCGTGATGTGGCATTCACGTCACGAACTTTACCATATAATGCTCGGACTGATTTGGGCGTGGGTGCTCCGGGAATGGTGGAACGAATTCAATATCCGCTGGATCTTCCTGTCCGCATTCGCGTCAGTTCTGCCTGATGCAGACCACCTGCTTTACTTTTTCACTTACGGCCGGAGTACGTCATATACCCTGAAGATCCGGGAGTTTCTGAAAACCAGGCAGTGGCGCAACCTGACTGTTTTTATTGAAAATGGTCATAAATACAACACCAACCTATCGCTGCATAATTATTACGTGATGGCGGGACTCCTGGGTTTGTCTCTGCTGTCGACTTTGGTCGACTGGAAAGTCGGTACGATCCTTTTCGGAGCCATGCTCCAGCATTATCTGTTTGATATTTTTGATGACCTGCTGACGCTCGGATCCGTCAATTCCAACTGGAAACGCTGGGGCAGGCAATAACTCTGCCGGTACAGCCGTCACCGCGTATATATGAGAAATGCTGACGCTCAGGCATCTATTTGGTTCCACCCGCTGATTCTGGCCGTTACCGCGGTTAAATTTGCAGCCGCAGCAACGATACTCGTGAATCCGTTCTGGGGACTTTTTCTTTCCAGTGCAATTGACATCGCCGATGCCCAGATTGTGATCCGGCTTTTAGGATTTGACCGCCGTCAGTATCAGCAGTGGGATAAATCAACCGACTGGTTCGCATATGTGGCTGAACTTTGGGTAGGAGTCACCTATGGCGTTTTCCTGCCGCTGTTTCTTTTATTGTTTTTCCGGTTTTTCGGCCAGTTTATGTTCAGCCGCTTCCGGTCGACACTGGTGTTTATTCTGTTTCCGAATTTTTTTGAAGCGGCATTCATGTGGCTGGTGATTTTTCATCCCGACCGCCGGAGTATCAGCCTCGGTGCCGGCGAACCTTGGAACTGGCTGTACATATTCTTTGCCGCGAAACTTATACAGGAAATCATGCTGCATTACGTCTGGACCGAACTGATAGTCGGAGCCGGCCGGAAACGGCTGCTACACAGCTGAACAATCGTGATGAAAAACCGCAGTCCGGGTACATCAGAAACTAAAGTGGCTGATCACGGGTCCGGCAACTCCCGGCTCACTGCCAGGTGAAGGGAGATTACACCGCGACCTGATAGCAGTCACTTCACATAGACTGATATCGATCCTTTAGGCTTGACACAGACGGATCATCCTGGTATTGTGAATATCCTGTAAGGCTCTGGTAAGACTTGTGTAAGCCCGATGATGATCAGCACTGCCGTTAACCGGTCATATTCAATTAATACTCCCCGCTACAGCCTTGACGTCCTGGACGCAAATTCAGCCTGGATAATTGATCTCAGAATGTATATATCGCTACTGGGCACCCGGGCACTTCCGGAAACGTTTGATATCCTGGAACATCATCTGCCGTCTGTACTTAAAGCTGAATGTTTCAACCAGTCCGGATTGCCGTTTGAGACCGAAGTCCGGGCTACCGAAGTCGGACATTTATTCGAGCACATTCTCTTAGAGTATCTCTGCCTGATGACTCCGGTACCTGACGGAGGCAGTATCGCGTACGAAGGAAAAACCGAATGGGACTGGATCAGCAATACACCGGGATCATTCCTGATCACCATCGGTAAGATCAGTTCACGGCAGGACGGTTTCCCCGGAGCACTCCGGCGTACTATCACCCTGTTTGATCTGATTATCGGCAGCCGCACGATGCCGGTATCGGATATGGCACCGATTTCCCGTTACGCTGCACTTCCGGCTCCCAACTGACGGGGCTTTCTTACTACCGTATATAAAATTCATTTGATCCTGCAGTTGCCTCCGGAACAGGTGGATTCAGCGGCCGGCAGCCGGTACGGATATTACGCATTCCTTACATATCCATGGTCAGTATTTCACAATTATTGCATATCCTGAAACAAATCGTAGGAAAGGGGGTGGGAATATGGGAAATGACAATATGAAATGGCAGGACGAAGAAGAGGATGGTTCGGAATCCGGAGTGCGGTCCGGCAGACAGAATTACGGCCGGATGCGTGATTCCAAAGGGGGGAGGTCAGCCAGGCGGGGCATCAGGCAATCCGGAAAAAGGGATCGCGGTCGGCATACCGGTGAATTGACGCCCGAACCCTCAGGCATGGAACCGGATATGGCATATGAAGAGGAGGAAGAATTTACCGGATAAATTAAAGGTGACAGGGTTTAAGTATCCGGTAAGAAGTGCGTGAGTAAATGCAGTTTATGCTTAATTTTTCAGGTGCGACCTGACCGCGGATATCAGGGTTTCCATTTCATACGGTTTCACTATGAAGCCGTCCGCGGAAACGGCGGCAGTGATTTCCACGATGTCTCTGGCAGCAGAAATGACCAGAAGCGGTACGTTTTCCAGGCCTTTATGTTGTTTTATTGCTTTCCCGAGTTCGCTCCCGTCAGTCTGACCCAGCCAGATGTCCAGAAGTATCAGTGACGGGCCGGCCGCTGCGATTTCCTCGACTGATGGAATGTTTTTAGGTGCGATTATAACGTAGCCCTCCGTTTCCAGAAGTAGTTTTGTGGATTCCCTGATGTCGCGGTCATCTTCCAATAGCATTATCCGTTGCATAATCGGTATTTATTTTTACTTTGCTGTCGGCAGCATTAAAATTTAGACAATACTTTTTACCTACCTGCTTGAAATTATACCGGAGAATTCCATATATCCACGCCGAAATCCATTGTAACAGAATATTTACGTATTACGTATTACGGATTTATTACACTGTTCTCATATTGGATTGACCTTTGAGTCCAATCATCTGAATATATTTTATTTTCCGGTATCCGGCATTATGTTTGGTTTTCTACCCATCTGACGTACAGGGCAACTGGTGATATAATGGTCCGGTTTTCTCAGGGTGTTGTCTGAATTCAGACTCAATGGCAACCGCAGTTTCAGTATCCGTTGAACTGGTGACAGGGCACCTGGAATATCATGCAAAGAAAAACAGACTCTCAGAACGCAGATGCTATTACCGGTGTCCGCCATTTCATCAATAATATATTTACGAAATTATATCTGGAACTCACGCTGCTTAAACGCAGCAGGAGAACGGATCAGAAACTGATTGACCGCATATTGCTTCAGTCCAGATGTATTAATGCGTATTTCAGGTTGATAACAGAATATTCCCGGAATAATTATCCGCCTCCGGACTATACGCCTACTGATTTTACTGCGGTTGCATCAGAACTGGCTGCCGTACTCAGTGTGCTGCCGGTGGAGTATGATATGCCGGACAGATTCGCCCGCAGACGCTATACAGGTGACACACAGAGGCTGTATCTCCTGGTTGAGACATATATATTAACAGCCCTGGTGTCCGGTACTGCCGTGAAGGTGAAATGCAGCTTTCAGGTGCTTCCCCAGATGATCAGGCTTCAGGTTACCGGCCTTCACGGTTCAGTGCCGGCATTTCTGGACAATTGCCTTGAAGTTTACCGGGTAGCGAATCCGGTTGAGGTAACAAAAGTTGCCGGAAAATATTTACGCTTTACTTTTAAATCCGGATAACGCTTATTTGGCTTTGAGGGTATAACCGAAACCCCGGACAGAGTGGATCAGCCGTTTGCGGGCTCCTTTGTCGATTTTCTTCCTTAAATACCCGACGTACACATCGACCACCCGGGTTTCTATATCGTAGGCATTCTGCCATATGCGGTTCAGGATCATTTCCCGTGACAATACGGTTCCCGCATGTTTCATCAGGAATTCCAGGAGTTTAAATTCCTGGGGTGTCAGTGCGATAGTTTTCCCGCCGCGCTTGACTTCGACAGTCCGCTGATTCAGTTCCAGGTCGTCAACCCGGAGGATGCCGCCGTTTGCATTCGTCTGCCGTAACTTTGCATTAATCCTCGCCATCAGTTCGTCGGCATTGAATGGCTTGGTGATATAGTCATCGGCTCCGGACCGGAATCCTTCCAGTTTATCGGAAATTGTATCTTTGCCGGTGAGCATAATTACCGGCAGATCCGGATAAGTTTTTTTCAGTTCCACTGATACGCCCTCACCGGTCAAATCCGGCAACTGAAGGTCCAGCAGTACCAGATCAGGTCTCACGGTATCCGCAAATTTCAGGGCTTCAGTGGCTTTAGCTTTAACGGTGGCAGAATACCCTGCCTGTCTGAGAAGTGTCTTGAGATGTGAGGCCAGCTCCGTATCGTCTTCCACGATGAGAATGCTGTTTCTCATGGTGCGGGTATTACACTATGTAAGAACCGGTTTGTCAAGACTTATATTGACAAATCTCTATAGATTAAGACGGATGTGTATACCTGCAACTGCAGTCATACGTCCGGAGTCGTCCTTCCTAGTTACTTTTCCGGGCATGAAGCAGTCTCACGGATTTGGAGGCAAATCTCTCCAGTGCGCCCCGGTCGGATCTGCCACTTATAATGCGGGTAAAGAATCCGTTCCGTTTGAACAGACCTGTCAGGCCTGATTCGGGATAATTGGGGTGGATTTCCGTCACCACGGAGTCGATCCTTTTCCAGAGGCCGGCCGGTGCGGCTGACAGTATCGGCATTTCAGCGCCTTCGCAGTCGAGCTTGAGGAACCGGCAGCGTCTGATATTATTTTCCGAGAAGACATCGGCCAGCGTTACAGTCGGCACGGATATGTTTCCGGCGTAATCGGACGATCCGAAAATGCTGTTGCTTCCGGTGTTGCTCCGGTGCATATGCAGCCGGACCCGGCCTCGGGTATCGCTGACGGCCGAGCGCCGGGCAGTCACGGTTTTGCCGACCTGATTGAATTTAATGTTCTCCGTCAGCAGCTTATATGACACCGGGTGCGGTTCATACGCGAATATCCTGATTCCGGAGCGTTGAGCCAGTGCAGTATGGACGGAAAAGCTGCCGATATGGGCACCGATATCGATGACCGTATCGCCCGGAACAAACTGAGGAATAAACGGATCATAGACGGCCATTTCCATGTTCTCGTAACAGATCACCGCATCCATCGACAGCGGCCTGACCGTCATCAGTGCCCCGTTGACCCGGTAACGGGCATACGGCAGCGGAATCCGGGTCTTCATTTTCCACAAGGCCAGAGACACCAGGCAGTCGGATGCATAAATCAAACGGTTAAATGTCATGGCTGGGTAGTTATCGGATTCGGGTAACTTAATCAATCCGGTACCCGTAAGTATAGTCGGAAATAACTGAGGTGGATAGGATGGGATATTGATAAGATGGGTTAGGGTGTCGGAAAGGGCTCAGGCATGCGGATTACGGTATTGTTTGACAGGTCCCTCATGTGGTCCCAGATGAATTTGGTCCCGGGGCTGGTGGAAGTGCCGTTTCCGCCCGGGTCAAACCGGGGGAAGGCGTATGTTCCGTCCGTGTTTTTCCTGACGCTCTGGTGCCAGGCCGCGTGGTAAAACCAGTAACCTTTATTCTGAAATGTTGTCGTTGCCGAATTTAAGGTTTCCTGGATTTCCGCAGCGGTGAATACGCCCGGCATCTCATAATCGTCGAGCCGCCGGAATTCGATGACGATATTGCCGTCTGTTGCCGTGTAGGCAGTCCGGGCGTAAAATCCGTCGTTGACGTCTTCCGAGACGTACGTAACCACTTCGGGGCTGACTGATTTGACGGCATTATATATCCGGCGCTGCCCGTCGACTGTCTGGAAGAGTGAACCGTATGGCTCCTCGAATCCGCGGACCCAGTATTCGTTGATGGTATACATCCAGATATTGCACCAGCCGTTGTTTTCGAGGAAAGTCATCGTGTTTTTGGCGGCGTTCAGCGCCGCCTGTTCATTGGCAAACGCAGTATCATGACGCTGATAATAGACGGAAATGACGGATACCATGTTGCGCTGGGCAACGGCGTTCAGTATCTTCTTCAGACGGGATTTGAATTCCGGTTTCAGCGTTCCGTCGGAATTGAATGAGTTGATAGTACTGTCGCCCTGCTGGTATGTGTTTCCGCCCTGGAGGTTTAGGTTAACCGACTGGATACCGTAAGCCTTCATCTTATTAAGATTGTTGATAAATGACTGTGCCACGGAATCGCTTTCCAGCGCATTCACAGCCCGCAATCCGAACCGGCTGATTTTTGTATTTCCCAGCAGAAATTCTTTTCCGCTTCTCGTCAGAACCGGTGTCCTGCAGTAACGGTTTTGGGCGAAGCTGCGTTTCGGAGATATGTCTTTGATATTACTGAAAGAATAAAGGAGGAATACAAGAAGCAGTAACGGAAGCAGGATCAGCGGTACCAATAATACGTAAGGAGTGCGGTTTTTTTTATTTTTCTTCTTGGATAATCCCGGCATATATTAAGTATAACTTATATCAGGTATACTGGGTGATTTAATTAAGTTACGGCAGATTAAGGATTTCTTATGCGTTATGCGGATGTCCTCTTGCTATGGATAATACAGGTAAAGACTGGTGGTTTTTACCGCAAAATTCTATAATTTATAAGTCATGCAGCAATTTACGGATGTTATCGACCAGGCGTACGATACCGCCATCGAAGCTGCTATCCTGGCAACGGAAATTATATTACCTTTCTGGTCGAACCCTCAGAATAAAAGATTTAACCGTAAGCTGGCACTTGAGGTTACTGAAAAGGCAGGGGGAGGCGGAAATTATGCCACGATTGCCGATTTTGAATCTGAAAAGAAGATTATCGACGTGATCCGGTCAAAACCAATGCTCAGAAATCACAGTATATTATCGGAAGAGTCCGAAGAGATTGTGGCCGATGCAGAGTGGCGGTGGGTTGTCGATCCCATCGACGGGACTCCTAATTTCCGCAGCGGTAATCCGGATTTCGGAATTTGCATCGCGCTTTTCCACGGACAGGAACCGGTGGTCGGACTGATAGCCATGCCCGGACTTAAACAGATTGTTGTTGCCAAAAAGGGCAATTTAGCCAGCCTTATTAATTATCACGGAATGGAATTAGTTAATTTAAAAGAAAAAGCGGAAAGTTATTCCGATCCGCTTAATAAAGCGTTGGTCGGATATGATTTAGGCTATGAGGGAAGAGCCAGTCAGTTGAATTTCATCTCGGATAAAGTTATTACGAAAGTCGGTTATGCAACGTGCCTGGCTTCTTTTTCAGCGGGTAATTTCAGACTGTTGCAGGGGATGATGGGAATTTACTTTGGAATGAGTCCGACAATTATGGATATAGCTCCGGCGGCAATTTTGATTCCCTCTGTTGGTGGTGTAGTTACTGATATGGAAGGTAAACCGATTGATTGGAAAGCTAAAAAGAGGTCCTACATCGGAGCTGTAAACCCGCAAATACATCAACAGTTTTTAGAATTAGTAAATAAGAAAGGTTGAGATATTTGCAGCACCTGATGGACTACAGGCATGTAACTGTTTGTTGCATGTCACAAGCATGTAACTGCTGGTAGTGCTCGACGTTCGAACCTATATTACACAAAAACACAAAACTACTGTCACTCCTCTGGGGAAAGATTAAAAAATCGTGCCAATGAAGGAGCGATGTCAAACGCAGCCTGTTCGTAGTCTTCCTGAGTAGGATAGTCATTCTTGATTATTCCTTCATTTCTGCTGACTGCGTCTATTAACCCTTGAATTGGATTACCCCAACCCATATTTTTGTAATCTCTCCATTTTTGAGGATCTTCGAGATATATTTGGGTAAAACCTGTTCCTGAGGCAATAAATCCCAATGAACCTTGATTATGCAATCGCATAACATCAGCCGCCATGCTTGAAAGTTTTCCATCCTTAATTCTTACTAACATCATATCAAATCCAGTTGTAAAATCTCCTCCACCCGGTTCTTTTGGCATAACCAATGCAAGTCCTGCATCTTGAAGTTCTAACTTTTCACCGTTTACCCAGGTGCTTGCGGGAACTTTGAGGATTCCGATAACCTTATACGCGTCAGGGTGAAATACAAGTCTGTCGTTAACTGCAGGAAATTCATGGAACATAAAGTTTGTCTCGATATTATCACAACACCCCATAAAAAACATAGTGTGTTGGGTAAATGTTTTATAATTTGTTATTGATGCAACGTCAACCAGAATAATTACTATATGTTGCGCAGGATATGTCAGAAGGAGCGTCGTTAGCCCATTTTGTATTAACACAACCAGCACTACAGCCGAAGTTCACAGTCGTTATCTTTTTTGCAATATTCAAAATCGGTATTATTTATGTCCTTAGGTGTGATCAAAGACACTGTTTCTATAACGGGGTGAGCCTTTTGTTTAGCTGATAAGTATAAAAAAACAACTGATATTAATAAGACAGTTGGTAATATAAGTTAAATTGCTCCAATACCTCATTTTCTTTTCACAATTTAATATATTCAAGTAACGTCTATGGGTTATGTTGGGAGAATTTGATGATAAAGTTACTGACAGGTAGCTGATTTTATTCTCCTCCACCTACACCGCAGCTCACAATATTTGTATCTACCGTGCTCCATGAATTGGAGCTTATGCAGAAGTTGGCATTAGTACGTACTCTAGCGCTATAAATACCGGGGTTCCAACTCGTCACTGTATAAGAATTACTGTTGTATTTACTTAAGTTGATTAAATAGGGCGAGGTTAATGGATTACTATTATCTACCTGAAAGTCATATGGACCTCCCTCCGGAGTAGATTGCCAACTCCAAGTTATATTGCATCCACCAAGATTATCGTTTACCCATGTAGTCAGGTTCATTACAGGTATTTTACAGAGGTTGTAATTTACAGTATATCTCCACCAATTACTTAATTTTGTAGCACCGCCAATTCCACCGGGATTTGTACCTTTAAATTTCGGTAAGTGATCCAGCCACCAGGCGATAAATCCAACTTGCGAACCTCCCGTGCAATTCCATCCGCCCGTAATTCCACATCTGAGATATTGGTAGTTAGGAGGATCCGGTAAATCTGGATATAAAAGAAAGTCATTACAGTAAGACTTGGCGGTAGTCGTATTGTTATAATCATCACCATTTCCTATAACCCAGTTACCGTTCGTATTCGGAGGAAAATGGATCAGACCACACCCCGCATTACCAGGCCAGGTTTGTTTTGTCATCATAAATTTACCCCAATCTGATGCGTGTGGATATGGAGGAGTACGAGGTTCTTCGAAAAATACAGCATGCGCCAATGTGCCCTCGATCCTGTGCATGAAGGAATGCTCCATCCAGTCTACAGTTCTTGTCTGATTAAAACCCATCATATGCAGGTGGCGCTGGCATGCTGGTGCGGTAACCGGAGGACCATTTGTATGGTATAGATTACTTGGTCCAGCCATTACTGCTTCGGAAAAACCCATGTGGCCTGAGTCAAAAAACCATACTTCATCTGCAGTATACTGGTTACTTTTAGCACATAAAGTGTTATCTGAAATCATTTCCAAGTAATCTACTTCACGCATGTTTTCTGCTTCATGACAAGCCGGATTTTGTATAGTATCGTTTTGATAACAATCCCAGAACCCATCCTTTGTATATTCAAAACCGTCAGTATTTTTAAGAGGGGCAACTTCATCTCTTTCTGTCCACCCTACTACTTGATAATTTATATAGTTACTACTGCGGGCTTTAAGCTCGTTTATATATTGGTCAACTAAAGTAGAAGGGTTGTATGCTCCCACTAGTTGACTTAGTCTTTGGTTACCTTCTGAAGGAATGCGCGGATCATATTCGACAACCCAAACTTTTCGAACGATCGGACTGTCTACTGTTGCCGCTTTGGTTTGTTTTTGAAATATAAATAACGAAGTAAGAATAGTTAGCGCGGAGATTATTACTTTTATCCCTTTAGTTTTCAACACCTTAATAATAATAGAAAAGTACCTTATATGTCAATTGTAAAATAATCATGGTTATAACAACCTATTCACACATAATGCTAAAAAGGGTTTAAGATTTATAATAGTACTTTTTCTAAAAACATTCCCTTCGGTCTTACCCATTATTCATTTTTACCAAATTCTTTGGAATCATATAGGGTTTTATAAATGACTAATTCCTCAAGTGTTTCGCAATGTCTTACATCGCCGTTTACTTCGTAGAAATTGCCGTTATAGTGCTTATATTTACCAGTTTAAACTCCTATTATATTAGAGCGGATTACGATTAAATTTCTTTATACAAACCACTCACACCATAGATGGATCAGGTTGACACGTCTAGATTTATTGAATTTATAGAGGTAATTGGTGCAGGGCTGCCAGGATTCGAACCTGGAAGAGCGGTTTTGCCTGCCCGCAGAACTTGCAGGTCCGGAGGGAGTCGAACCCCCACTAGCGGTTTTGGAGACCGCTGGTCTACCGTTAACCTACGGACCTAAATGTGCAAGGCAGGCGGGGAGACCGCCATGATACCGTTTCATCACAGCCCTATCAGATACCGTTCACGCTATAGCGTGCCTACCGTCAATCGGATTATATCAGAATCTGCCGGGCGCAGGTCAGGTATGGGGCTATTTGAACTCCAGGGTGTTGAGTACGGTATCGACTGCGTCCTCGGTACCGTTTATCCGGATTTCGAGGTCCGTTTGCGGATGGGTCAGATAAAGACTGGCGATCAGAGTGCCGTCACTTGTCCGCTTTTCCCTGTGAAGCCGCGCTGATGCCGATGCGACCATAATCTGACTGACACTGTCCGATCCGCTGCCCGGTTCGGGCAGGTCTTTGGCGCAGTCAAGTTTCAGGTATCGGTCCGGTCGCGTGACATCTACAAAAGCTGCGGAATTCTCAAGAGTCACGTATTGGAGGTATCCCGGATATTCAAACGCTATGGTGCATGCGGAACTGGTAAACGGAATGTTTCCGGCCGGGGTCGGTGTCGGGATGTTCTGCGGGGTGTTGTCTGACTGTTTTGTCTGCTCCAGGTTTTCGATGCTTCCGGTAGCGGCTTTCCGGCCGGTGTTTATGCCGACCAGGAATGCGGCGGCAACGGCCAGAATCCAAACAAGTCTTTTAACCGAATCGTTCATGATACGGCTTTAATCAAGTTTGCCGGTTTCCTTATGTTCAGTGTGTTTCCTGCAGGTCCGGCAGTATTTCCTGAGTTTTATTTTGTCCGGTGTATTTATTTTGTTCCGGTTGGTGACATAATTGGTGCTTTTGCACACTGTACAGACGAGTCCCACCAGCAGACGCTGATCCTTTTTTGCCATACTGTAGTCCTTTCACTTCCGGTATAGTTTTCATTCCCGGGTTATCAGTGCAATCCGATGACCCATTATACCTTAACGACACGGATCCGCCAAGAACATCACCTGAGGAGGTTGTACTCATTAATTGTGCTCACAATGGTATCGGCCAACAGCGCCTTACCTGATTCCGAATAGTGTATATGGTCACCGGCGTTGATATAGGCAAGTTTACCGTTACCTTTGGAATCAAGGCTGCGGTGGTAAGCGTCGGCCAGCGGCAACCCGGCAGCACGGGCGAATGCAGCGGCATTTTCCAGGTATTCCTTTATGATTTTTACCCGCTTCTGTTTTTCTTCAGGGGAATAGTCCGTACCCGGTACGCCGTCGCCGAAGACCGTATCATTCGGGGCAATCGTGGCGGCTATCATTATCCGCGTATTCGGAAGTTCCCGGGAGATGATGCCGGTCAGCGTACCGAGAGCTGCCCAGTGGTCGGTCCGCATATCACGGTCGAGCGCAAGCGGATTATATGCGAATGACTCGATAATGACGATATCCGGAAGCTGGGACAGGAGGGATGGGATATGGATGCCCAGGTATTCGTAATCCTCCCTCAGCCTTTTGATACCGTACTCGATATTGGACGCTCCGACACCGTAATTAAGAAGAGTGAAAGTCTGCTTGGGATAAGCTGATTTCAGTTTACTGTAAAGGTGAGGGATGCCGACACCCAGCGTGTCGACCATGGAGTCGCCGAGTACGGCGATGGTATACGCGGTTTTTGACGGTACTGCGGAGGCGGTCGCCAGAAGATTTGCCGAATCCGTCGCGCCAAGTACATCCGGTATTATCACCGACTGCGCCAGAGCCTCGAAAGTCATTTCCGGCTTAACAGCCGTATCGGTCAGGATATATGTCTGGGCCGGATCCGGCAGGGGAGAAATAACGGAGGCCGCAACCGTGCCGGCAGCAAGAACCGTAAATAAATTCATATGAAGTCTGCCTTGCTGCGCTAAAGCCTTTTAATCAGATTTGACTCAACGCGCTTGGCACCGAAAAATTCCGCACAGAAGTCCTGGGTTTTTCCGGGATCGAACCAGGCACAGGAGAAGATGTTGAGGTAGACACTCCGCTTGTATTCCGAAAAGTGGGCTGTTACGGAACTTGTTTCGATCAGTTGCACCAGAGAATACCCTGAAGTGACCGGATTTTCATGCCCGAAATGCGGTATCAGCGGTTCTCCGTACCGTTTCATATGGATTACGTTATCGCATAATTCGATGACAAACTCTTTGATCGAGGCTGCTGAAGATATTTTTGCCGGGTCGCACTCATAGAGGTTGAGTATGAGTTCCTGGCCAAAAAGTTCCCCGTCTTTCGGGTCTTTCGAATTCATCATATAGAGTAATTAAACGATATTGAAAAATGATGTCAAGATAGGAAATCAATCCGTTTTAAGATTAGGCCGTTGTTACATTGCGCTTATAATAAGTCTGCATTAGGATAATCAGCCGGATTTTTCCCCCAACATACTATTATACCGGAAGATCCGTATATTGGTTGCTTCACTGATGAAGATCCGTCACGAACGGGGTGAATCCGGGAGTATTCCGTTCGTGACACAAATCAGGGAAAATCGTTGGGGAAAAACCGCTAGGTTTTGCCCCATTAGAGCCTGGAGCGGGAATCGAACCCGCGGTCTTGTTCTTACCAAGAACACGTTTTACCACTAAACTATCCAGGCAATTATTCAGAATAATGTGATGATTGTACCAAAGCAGATACTTCCGGACAACGGCTGCGACTCAGCAATATCCCTGAGTGTTTACAACTGAGTTGAACTACGGTACCATGGGTTTTTCGACAGGTGCTTCATGTTTGCTGAGAATCTTCCGGAATCGGTTATCAAACGCCTCTCTATCAGGGTAAAGGAAGCAGGCGGCATCAACCTGGGACAGGGTATTCCTTCATTTCCGACCCCCGGCCATATCCTGGATGCTGCCAGGCTCGCACTGGCCGATCCGGCTATCGGAGCTTACCCGAATTTCCTGGGATCACTCAGCCTGCGGCAGGCGGTTATCGACCGGCTTAATTCGGAATACGGACTGACGCTGAGTGCTGCTGACAATGTGCTGATTACCGTCGGAGCCATGGAAGCCACGGCCACTGCAGTTTTATCCCTGGTTGGAAACGGTGACAGGGTAGGTGTACTGACGCCGGATTACTGCAATCATTTCCCCCAGGTAATGCTGGCCCGGGGTGAGATAGTCGAAATCCCGATGCGGGAGGATGATTCGGCCTGGCATATCGACACCGACAAACTCACCAAAGCTGCGGAGAAGGGGCTGAGACTTCTTATACTGACCAATCCGAATAATCCTACCGGTCAGGTATTTACTCGTGACGGGCTGAAAGATCTTGTGTCTATTGCTTCACGTTACGGAATCTGGATTTTGTCTGACGAAACCTATTCGTTTCTTAATTATGGTGAAATTCCGGCAGGTCTTTTATCTTTTTACCAGGAATATGAGCGGCTTATCGTCGTCCGCAGTTTTTCCAAGGAATATGCCATGACCGGATGGCGCGTCGGATATGCAGTGGCGCCGAGGGAAATGCTTCTCACGATGGCCAAAACCCATGATGCGCTGGTCGGTTGTGTTCCGAAAATTTCCCAGAGGGCCGCCCTGGCAGCGCTGAACGGTCCGCAGGAAGCCGTACAGGAATTCGTGGAAGTATTCACCCGGAGGCAGCGCAAAACCGTTTCGGCACTGAAGAAGCTTCCGAAATCAATATCCTTTGTCCCTCCCGGCGGGGCATACTATATATTCCCCAAATACCGTTTGCCTCTGACTTCGATGGCCATTTCGGATACAATTCTCCGCGAAGTCGGAGTGGCAGTGGTGCCGGGAATTGTTTTCGGAAGCGCCGGCGAACATCATATCAGGATTTCATTTGCGGCCGATGACAGGGTGCTCGAAGAGGGTTTGCGGCGCCTGACGCGGTTTTTCCGGCATGCCGCTCGGGGACTTTAAGCCTGTGTGTTATGAAGTGGTTATTAATTCCGGTATTTGCCGTCGGTTTTTTCACCGGTTTTCTGATTGCCGGGCGGCCCGCAAATCCGGCTGAAGAAATCGCATCGCCATACGTAGCAGCAGGAGATTTACAATTCAGCCAATATACGATACCAAAGCTGGCTGAGCGGATTCCCAAATCCGGTCCTATCGATCTGGGTATTCCGGTGGCAACGGAGTCGGCATTTACGGTCTACCATTTCAGTTTCATCACCGAAGGATTGAAGGTCACCGGAGTCGTCAACATGCCCCGCGGCGAAGGTCCGTTTCCGGTTGTGGTGCAGCTTCGGGGTTACGTGGATAAAGAACGGTTCGTGACAGGAGAAGGCACGCTGCGGAGCGGCCGGGAATACGCAAAAAACGGCTTTGCTACGGTTGCTCCTGACTTCCTCGGGTACGGCGGATCCGACATGCCGGTGGCCGATATTTTCGGAGAACGGTTCCAGACATACACAACGGCACTCGACCTCCTGGACGCGGTCCGCAAATGGCCGGCAGTGGATCCGGAC
>Ga0154812_101_pt4 | contig 29004 bp, 36 predicted proteins | sample Rifle2008BG16ft_FD_105820 | JGI IMG/M metagenome (GOLD analysis project Ga0154812, IMG submission 105820) | Candidatus Gottesmanbacteria bacterium RBG_16_52_11 | reverse complement strand
CAGCACTTTGCCGTAGGCTACCTGCTCCACCATGGGAGCCGGAGCCGGCTGGAATATGGCTTCAATTGACTGCCGGGCGGCATAACCGAAAAAGAGTCCCGCGAGCGCCAGGGTGGCAACCGCGTACCGGAATACCGGCCTGACCGGAACTAAAACTTCCGGAATCCGCTTAACAGCCTGCCTGATCCCCCCGGTATAGGCGCTCACGCAGACTGCCGTCAGTGTCATCACGCTGAAGAGCGCCCAAGCCCGCAGCTGTACCGCGTCATGTCCGTTAAATGCGCTGGTCAGCATACCGGCCGCGGCTAAGGCAGCAAAAATCAAGTGCAGGGAAAACGTACCCAGGGGTATCTGTCCGCCGGCAGCCCGGGAACCTTTCCGGGTCACCATGTACCTGAGCTTCCGCCCGGTGATGAACTTCACGAACGCGGCCGCGTACACCAGGTTGGCACCCAGGTTAAGGAACATGCCGAGTGATCCGAATGACGGCTCTATCCGCGGCCGGATATTGAACCGCCGGATATAGCTCTGGACCAGATTGGCGGATATAAACGGCCCGGTGGCATAAAGTAACCACTCGTACAGATTCATGGAAGCGGACCGGATGCCGTAGATAAGGTAAAGACAGGTAAGGACCAACCCGACCGTAACGGCCACGCCGGTGAAGTAATAAAGCTGGGCCAGAAAATAGTTTATCTTTTTTGCCCAGGGCAGCCTGAGAATCAACCGGGGAGTATGCCGGAATAGTATTTCAAACAGCCCGTAACTCCAGCGCATCTGCTGGTTGAAATAATCAACCCAGTTGACCGGCCCCTCCCCGCGGGCGAGAATTTCCGGCACGAAGACGCCTTTCCAGCCGCGGGCATAGAACTTCATACCCGTCAGATGGTCTTCAACAATGGTCGGAGCATACCCGCCGATTTCCTTCATCGCCGCAGCCCGGTAAACGTGGCTGGTACCGATCAGAAACGGCATATCATAACCGTAGAATCCCTTCTGCATCGGCCCGTGGAATACGTATGCCTGTTCGGCAGCACCCCGGGCAATCCAGTTTTTGACATTTTTGTAGATCTGGGGCATGCCGACGAAGGCAACCTGCCGGTCGCGGAAATACCCCAAAGTCCGCTCGAAGTATTCCGGGAACGGGACATGATCCATGTCAATCTGGGCGACGATGTCATATTCCTTTTCGTGCCGGTCCAGCCAGGCATTGTGGTTGCCCGCTTTTGTCCGGGCCCGGAACTTACCGGAATCCCGGTTGTACCGGGGGATGCCGGCCCGGGAAAAATGCTTCACGCCCAGTGTGGCGCAGAGCTTTTTTACCGGGAGACTGTTTCCTTCGTCCAGCACCCACGTGTCATGGGGATAGCGGACGCGGGTCATGGCAGCCAGCGTTTTTTGGAGCATATCGATCGGTTCTTTCCCGGGCACGAAACAGGTGAGAAATGCAACCCGCAACCCCGGTTTAGGGTCAACATGCCGGGGTACCTTCATATTCGACAGCGCGATCCAGTTGGCGACTTTCTGGGTGATGCCGATAAATACCACGAAAGACAGGGCGCCGAACAGCAGGTAGTCAAGTGCGTGCCAGGCTGAAGTGTATCCAAAGTTATGGGATATGTGATCCGGCTGGAACCACCAGACGGCGTACCACAGTGTCAAAGCCAGGCTGAGGGTGGTCAGGAAGGTGAAAGTAAACCGTTCCTTAGCCGTCATTACAGGCAATTTCTCTATTTCCGACCGGTGTTTCGGCAGTTGCATAGCTTCAGACTATTACTATAAGATAGTGGATTATACCATAACTATAGGCTATATACAAGGATGAATCCTGAGGCTGCTCCGGCCTCAGAACGCGGAGCGGTAAAGGGGGTCGGCAATCGCCTTTCGGAAGGCTTCGATGGACATTTGGCTGATATTGATGCGCCAATTTACTTTCTCACCGGCCGTGCGGTCTTCATCGTAGAAAACCACTGCCACCACCCGGGAAAACCGGTCCTGAATGCTTTTTGACAGCATCTCGGTATACCAGGCGACCTTGTCCCCGCCACGGTCGGAGGTATTGACTTCCGCTATCATCACCGGTTTGGTGGGGGCAATGCGGGTGAGTTCTGTGTAGGATTGGGTGAAAATCTCGCTGAAGGATTGCCACGAACTCCAGCTCTGTGTCGTGCCCCAGTTGTATCCGTCCAGCGCCACCCAGTCTACAGCCGTATCCCCCGGGTAAAGCGCCGCGATGGATGAGGATTCCGAAGTAATGATATGGGGCGAAAAGACCCAGATCATGTTGGTTGCTCCTTCCTCCAGGGTAATCTGCCGGAAGCGGTTCCAGGCCTCCCGGAAATCCTGCGGCGCATCGCCGGTGCCCGGGATGTTCCATTCCATCGAGGGGATATTCATTTCCCAGGCAAACCTGAAAAAAACCGGTTTCCCGAATACCTTGAAATTCCGCCCAACGGCTTTGAGGAATCCGTCACAGTTTCCGTCGGCGATGGTGCGGTACAGGGGTTTGCCGCCTGAACCGCAGCCGTCGAAAAAATAAGGATTGGCACTTACCATCGGCCGCCAGCCGTTTGCGGCTATAGTATTCAGCTCAGCCAAAAACCCGGAATCGTCCAGTTCATGCCACCCGCGGTAATAATGAGCTATGGCGGCTTTCTTGCCGATCTGCGACTCCATGTCCCGCAGCCGCTCCGGGTGAAGCGTTTTGGCAGAGTCATCCCAGAATCCTTCGGTCCAGAGCCCCCAGTAGACAGCCCGAGCCGGTGCCGGCGTGAGAGCCGGTGAAGGTGAGTTTGCGGCATCAGCCGGAGCCGGGCTTGCCGCCTGCTCTCCGAGAACAGCATCCGGAACTGCCGTCGGTGTCGCAACTCCGGAACTGCGTCCGCGGTTCGTAATGCCCCGGCCACCACTGAACCAGTATATGACGGGGATTGCTGCAACGAAAACGAAAACTACTACTGTCATGCGGCGATTCATCATGGAAGTTGCCACGGGGCAGCAAATTTACGTAGCCAGTATACTTTGGGGGAAAGCGGTATAAACGGCAATAAGGCTAAACCGTATCAAAGTGAGTCGGAAGATATAAAAGAATCAGTACTATTGTCGGGAATATGTTTTTTAAAGGGGGTTACGGAGGAGATCTGCAGGGGTTTATAAAGCGATGTTTAGGTTTTGTGGATACGGACAGTACTCCGGGCATATATACTTACCACCTCCTTTAAAACCTTACCCGCTCATACTGATACATTTATGTGAAAGTACCATCAGTATTTAATAAGAATCTGGTAAGAAAATGGAGGGCCGTGTACCAATGCTGCGCATCAGGTGCGTACCCTCCGTAAATCACAAATCGTCTCTCGATTGGACTATCCTAACAGTCGTGCCGACTTCAGCCCAATCGTACAGCGTTTCCGCGTCCGGGAGTGATAAGTTGACACAGCCGTGACTCATTGGCGTGCCGAAATTGTTATGCCAGTATGTTCCGTGCAATCCATACCCTTTAAAAAAGTACATAGTATGCGGAACATTCTCCAGGTAATATCCCGGTCCTGACATCGTAGTCCATTCGAGCTTCACATAAATCTGATAAGTGCCCGTCACCGTCGGATGTTTAGAAGTTCCGGATGAGACTACAAATTCCTTCAGCAATTCGCCGTTTCCATAAACATAGACTTTCTGTTCATCGAGAACGACCAGGATCAGTTTATTTACGACTTTATCCGGGTCCGGCGTCGGAACGACCAAGTCCAGCGGCGGAATCACCAGGACCTGACCCGCGTAAATATCATCCTGGTTGAGGATATTATTAATATAAGCCAGCGCATCCAGACCAACTCCGTACCGGTCAGCGATACCCGACAAGGTATCGCCGGACTGGACGGTATACGGCCCGGGGTCAGTCGGTGTCGGTGACGGCAGCGGCGTCGCCGTTGCCGTCGGTGTCGCGGTCGGAACCGGTGTTGCCGTCGGCATGAATACCGTCGGCTCAACTGTAACGGCTGCAACCGGCTGCTCTGTCGCCGCGACCGGTGCCGGAGTGATAACTGCCGGCAGATTGCAGGCAGTGAGAATAACTGCTGCAAGAAGCAGACAAATGGTCTTCACTCTTTCCTCCGCGAGAGACAATTAAATTTGAAATGTGCTTTTCCCCCTCAAATTAAGTGATTTCACCGCTTTTAGGTGATCAGAATGGGAAAACTCACGTAGTGTAACCTGACCTGCCGGAGGATTCAAGGTATGACGGTTGAGAATTACCTTTTCTCCACCCGGAATCCCAGGATGCCGATGAGGATACTGGCACCCATGTTGATAAGGACCATCCGAATAATCGGTAATTGGGGGTCGGCAATAATCAGGATTGCACCCGACAGCCAAATCAGGCCGATGATGCCGGCGGTTGAAGGATAAGTGACGAAACCGAAGGTTCCTTTCATTATACTGCCAACCTGCTGACGTCACGATAGAGCATCAGGTCCGATTCCGCAAGCCCGGCAAACCAGTCGCTCACTGCTTCGGTCGCCTGCTCAACACCGACGGTGCGCTGCTGTGCATCTTCCAGGTTCAGGAGGCTGCTTTCGTCGATATCGTTGGTGATATCGGCATAAATGGCTCTCATGGTCCGGAATGACGGATCAAGATAATGTGTGAAGCTAGAGATCAGCGCGCTGGCCCGCAGTCCCGCAAACAATCCTTTGGGCATGCGCATCCGGAACTGTTCACCCATCAGAAACAGGTCCAGCCAGACTTTGGTATAGTTTTCCACCTGTCCGAGTTCCAGTTGCCTGAGTTGTTCCCGCCAGGATTCTATCAGCTCGCCGTACCGGGTGAGGACTGCCTGCTTCAGCGACTTTTCCGGGTCTGAGAATATGCGGTCATATGTTGACAGGCACCGGAACAGATAGTGCGAACCGATCGACAGGAGTTGGGCACCGAGCGCTTGGGTATCGAGGCTATCCGATCCCAAAGAAAGCTGTTTGATAATCCGGTAGTAATCCCGTTTATTCGGCGGACTGGGTTCGACGATGCCGAAATCGATACAGGCATACCGATTGTCAGGCAATATTTTAATATTTCCCGGATGGGGATCGGAGAAAAACTTATCGAGCGAAAAAATCTGCCACATGCAGTCGTAGCTGATCCGTTTGATAATAAAGTGAAGATCAGTCCGGTAATGTTCCATCAGCCAGTAACGGATGTCAGCGCCGGCTGACCGCATCCGAAGTAAATCTGTCACCGGCATCCCTCCGACGTACTCCTGGACTATGATGTTATCCGTAGACAGTTCGGCGTAGGTATAAGGGATGAAAAGGACCGGGTGGTTACGGTAGTGCTGCCAAAGGTACAATGCATTCTCCGTTTCCGTGCGGTAGTCAAGTTCCCGGTAGGTAATATTTTTAAACTCGCCGATTAAACGCGGGACGTTGACGAAGTGCTGCTCATAAAAAAGATCAAATAAAAAGCCCAGAAGCCGGATGATGACAAAATCCACAAACAGTTTTTCTGTCAGGCGCGTACGTTTTATTTTTACAACGACCGAAGTACCGTCTATGAGCGTCCCCCGGTACACCTGCCCGAAGGTGCCCGAGGCAAACGGTTCCGTTTCGATGGCGGAAAACCGTGCCAGTTTTTCATTCCCGATTTCCCGGGCCAGGACATAAGGCACGTCAATTGCCTCCGGCACGACGTGATCATAAAAGGTGAGGAAACGTTTTTTGGCCGAGTCGGGGATCAGGTCAGCGCGCAAACTGATAAACTGAAGAAGCTTGACGTACACTCCGCCCATGGCATCGACGGCTTCATATACGACATCGTACATGGCTTTTTCTTCTTTCAGGAAACGGTGCCAGGCAAACCGTACGCTGTACCCGATCAAGTCCAGAATCCGCTTCATATCCTACCGGTTGCGCCAGAATCCGATCACGAACATAATTACCGTAAACGAGATGCCGGCGAGGTAGAGCTGGTAGGTGAGGGGGTGATAATTCATCCAGAGGGCAATCAGGACAACCGCTATCCAGGCAAACAGAATCGCGAAAAAAACCGACGGGTATTTCACGCCCCTAATATAACATTTCAACTTAAACGCGACAATGTAATTTACTTTCCTTTAAACAATCTTTCTGCACACGGGAAGAATTGACAATTACCTGCAATATTACGCAATATTTTGCAATATTTTGCAATGAGATGTAAAGTCGAATTATGAAGTTCCCGCCAATATACTCCCTTACGCCTCAGATCAACAGCCTGCTCTACGAAATAGACGTTCTAAAAGCAGCATATTCCCTTCATCCTGTGCCGACCGAACGGGAAATATTGTTGCGCAGGAAAACGCTTCTGAAAAGTTCCTTATATAGTGCCAGAATTGAAGGCAACAATCTGAATACTGATGACTTGGATAATCTGGATCTTACCTCCGAAGACCGGGAAAAAACTGAGATCGCCAATCTGGTCAGTGCTTACGAAAAGTTGCCGGGATTGACTGTCGGAGCATTATCAGAAGATACTATAACCCTCCTGCACCGGATAGTCCTGACCGGAATCTCTCCCGACGCCGGACACCTCAGAACTGATGAATCCGCTATCTATAACCAGTCCGGAACTGCCGCCTATCTGACACCGGCACCGCGGACGATACCGTTTTACCTCACCGGACTCTACGATTACGTAAACCGGTCGACCGATCCCATACCGGTGGTAACCGGTACAGCCCATATTTGGATTGAAAAAATCCATCCGTTCTCAGACGGTAACGGCCGGGTAGGCAGACTGCTTTCGGCTTTGATCCTGATGAAAGGCGGATATGATTTCGGAGGCTTGGTACCGCTGGAAGAGTATCTGGATGCCCACCGTGATGCCTATTATTTCAAATTGGGCCGTGACCGGCAGGATGTGACAGAGTTTATCGGTTTTTTTCTGAATGCACTCCTTGAACAGGCAAGAATATCCCTGAAACTGGCCCGGGAACCGGAAAAAGCCGATCCCTACGCACACCTGTTACCCCGCCGGGGAGAAATTATGCGGATCATCAGGGATCACAGGATGGTCTCCTTTGATTTTCTGTCCAGGAGATTCCGTGCCGTACCCCAGCGGACTCTCCATTATGACCTGGCACAACTCGTGAAATCCGGACTGATCCGGAAAATGGGCAGCACCCGCGGAGTACAATATGGAGTGGCGGAATAATTTAAGCATGCGCACTGCGATCGTCATCAGGGATCTGGCAAGATTCCGCAGTCGGGAAAGAGCCGCGTTCCTGACGCGTTTTTTCAAAACCGGACCGGGCGGGTACGCCGAAGGCGACGTGTTCTGGGGCCTGACCCTTCCGCAGGTCCGGTCGGTCCTGAAAAAGTACCGGGACCTGCCGCTGACGGAAGTACCCGTGCTTCTGGCTTCCCCAGTCCATGAAGTCCGGCTGACGGGACTCCTGATCCTGGTCACTCAGTTTCGCCGCGGAGACGACGCTGCGAAGAAACTGGTCTATAACCTGTACATGAAACACCTGAAATCAGTCAACAATTGGGACCTGGTGGACCTGTCGGCGCCGAATATCGCCGGAGCATACCTCCGGGACAAACCGAAGCAGGTACTGTATACGCTAGCCGCATCCGGGTCCGTCTGGGACCGGCGGGTAGCGGCACTGGCCTGTTTTCACTTCATCAAATTCGATGACTTCACTGATGCGCTGAAAATTGCGGAAATCCTGCTGGCTGACCGGCATGACCTGATCCACAAAGCCGTCGGCTGGATGCTCCGGGAGATCGGAAAACGGAATCTCCCGACGGAAGAAAAGTTCCTCAAAACCCACTACCGGCGTATGCCCCGTACCATGCTCCGGTATGCTATCGAGAAATTCCCCGAAATCAAAAGACAGAAGTACCTGAAGGGAATATTATAATCCGGCTGTCAGAAGTACAGCCGGCTACTCGCTGCTGCCGGCCGGCAGGCTTTCGCAGGCTTCGCCGTCCTTGTCGCCGTCGAGGCGGTTGACGTCATTGCCGGTGCCGCCGACTTTCTCGAAAAACGACTGGGCTTTGGGCTTGGTGGCAAAGTCATCGCAGTTATACTCGTCAGCCTTTTTACCCAACACCTGGTCGGTCGTGATATTGCCTTCGGCGTCGTACAGGATGTTGCCGGATTCATCCCGGCTGACGCGGGACTCCTGCAGCGACCGGGTCTGAAACAGCTTGCCCAGATCAAAGTCATTCTGGGATAGCTCCAGGCCGAAGGCAGCCAGCAGTGCGATGAAGGCGATAACCAGGGCGATCCGGGCTTTCTCCCAGACCACGAAGAGTATAACGACGATGACCATCAGCACCAGGATCAGTCCCAGCCGGAATTTCCGGTTGCCGCGAAGAGGTGTCTTTCCGGAACCGGATTTCTGCTCCGGCTGCTTTTCCTCAGGAGCTTTTTCGTCATCTGCCATAGGCCCATGATATCGGAAATCACACCAAAGTCAAACAGACAAAGCCGGAAAATACCAAAAATCAGGCCTGAATGAAAACCCTAAAATACGCCCGGAAACGTGATTTCCCACTGTTTTTAACACCCGCTGATTTATGCAGTCAATAACCGTCAGCATCATCACAAAAGTTAGCATATGCGAATAATTGTGATAATGGGGAAGACACAGTAATATATGGTATTCAGTATTCAGTATTCGGTATTCAGTATTACCCGACACCTGAGTCACAGGGATGACCGGCAGTATTTCGCCGTTATCGGATAGCCTTCGTTCAGACTCACCCGCTCCCCTGGTTTCTAAAGTCAGACAATCCCCGAAAAAGTGTCTGGTCCCTGTCCGGTTTGCTAATCAGGACGTAACCTGTTATAGTCCACTGGTGTTCGTCAGATTTAAGTAAAAATCTCTTAACGTAAAAACTCATTCTGATTAGCTAGTAAAGGCGCCCCAAGCAAGACTCCTTTCCTTCTACTCACGATCGATTTTCGCGCTGTAAGCAGTTTTTTCCTGATCTGGAACAACTTTTTGGAAAAAAGGAGGTGAATCTAGCATGGCAAAACGATTATTCATAGGCAGTCTGCCTTATGACGTAACCAGTGCCCAACTGGAGGAGCTGTTTTCCCAGAGCGGTAAGATCGAGTCGGTTAATGTAATTACCGACCGGTACACCGGACAGGGGAAAGGCTTCGCATTCGTGGAAATGACCACGGACCAGGAAGCATCTGAAGCGATCAAAAAATTCAACGGCTACAACTTAAGCGGCCGGACGATCGTAGTGAACGAAGCCCGACCCAGAGAGGATCGCGGCAACGGCGGCAGCGGAAATTCCCGCGGCGGCAATTCCTACGGCAATACCCGCTCCACCCGCTGGTAAGCCGGTTTTGAAGACCCCAATGAAACCCGCCGCAAGGCGGGTTTTTTGGTGGTAGCTGCATCCATCCGGCCCAATTGACGGTACTTCAGCCGATGACACAGAATATCCAGCCCGTCAGCTGATTACGGACATATCCGGGGATAAAAAGTTAACGGTCAGTAAATTTACCCGTTACCGGGAAGCATAGACCGAACCGACTGAAATACAGTCATATGGTGCTTCAAATAGTCGCCACAGACAGGAATGCAGTCCCTGCGACATAATCATTCTTGATGTTCCGATTGCATAGTAATGCTAGACTACGGTAAGTATGGGTGAAACGGGTGAGGCTGTCACCGGAAATCTGGAGAGGTTTGAATTGCCGCTGTACCGTCAAGCTACTGACGTATTAGGCCAATTATTTGAGAATCCGGAGTTAGGCAATTTGGAAATGATCACCATCGGTGGTTCCTTTGCTACCGGACGATTCAGACCCGACGACGATCTGGATATGTATATACTCATCCGAACACTCCCGGATGATGAACAACTTATGCGCATGAATAATGAAGTTATCCGACATATTTCAGCTGCCGGTCTTACCCCCCATATAGGTGCATATATCGACCGGACTGGCAATTCCGTTACATTTTCCAAAAGACGGCAGGCAATAGTCATGAGACAGAATATAAGCCGGCCGGAAGTACTTCCGGCCGTATTGTTAAGCGATCATCCGGATACGCCTTATATCGCCCGAAATGAGAATGCAGTCAGTTTCTGGACGGGTGTAATCCCGACGGCCGGTAATCCGGCCTTTGCCAAATACCGGCTTGAACTCTGACATCCGGAATACTGTACTAATCAGGTATACCGGACACTAAGTACACGGCAGGATTCTGCGGATTACTAATTCAGCGAACCCGCGGGATAAGAGCCGAAAGGAGATCATCTATCCCCTGCCCTTTGGCGGCGGAAACGAATACATGCGGGTGTCCGCCGGTCCGGTCAGCCACCTGCTGCCGGTCCAGGTCCGGCACGGCATCGGTCTTGTTATACACATAGATGACGTTTTCCTCAGGGATTCCCAACTCTGACAGTATCCCGTCCACGACATCGGCTTTCTCCATATAATCGCGGTCGGAAACGTCGATGACGTGAAGAACCGCGTCTGCATGGACCGACTCGAGAAGCGTCGACCTGAATGCGTCTATCAGGTCCGGCGGGAGGTCTTTGATAAACCCGATAGTATCCGAAACCGCAATCCGCTTCCCCAGCTCGGGGATAAAAATTACCCCGATGGCGCTGTCCAGAGTGACAAACAGGGCATTATCAACCGGCTTTTGTTTGTGGGTCAGAAGGTTAAAAAGCGTCGTCTTGCCGGCATTGGTATAACCGACCAGTGAAACGGTCTTAAGACCTATCGATTTGCGCCGTTCGATCTGCCGGGTCCGGCTGTCGGTAAGTTTGGTCAGCGAATCCGTAACGCGCTTCATTTCGCGCTTCCAGTGCCGCTTCATGAGTTCCGTGTTGGTTTCACCGATACCGCGGGTGCCGATGCCGCCGCCCTGGCGGGACAGGACCATACCCATGCCGAAGATGCTCGGTCCCATATGGCGCATCCGCGCCAGTTCGATCTGGAGCTTGGCTTCCCTAGTATGGGCGTGCCGGGAGAATATCTCCAGAATCAGGTCCACCCGGTCCCAGACTTGAATACTGGGATTTATATCCCAGTACATCTTCGTCAGGTTGAATTTCTGGCCCGAAGTGAGCATGCCGTTGAAAGTGACCACTTCAACCTTGTGGGTTTTCAGGTACTCCCCGATTTCCGCAGCCTTGCCGGGTCCGACGTATGTCTCCCGGAACGGCAGGCCTTTCTGGATGATCAGGTCGGCCACGCCGGTATCCCCCATCGACTCAACCAGGTTCCAGAGTTCGGTGACTTCCTGCTCCATCTCGTACCTGCCGGTCCGCTTGTCGGTCAGGTATACGAAGAGCATGGTGATGGGCCGGGCTGAATTCTCCATACGGAGCATTATACCCTTTCCTGAGCGGTTTCCGGCAATTACGTCCTTTGCCGGTCTGCGGCAGGAATTCCGTTTACTTAGACCGGTGACGCTGAAGGTTGGAAGTAATACAATAATCTTTTGGACTTTTTTATGCACGAAAGAGACATGCAGCGGCAAATGGAATTTGCCGGCAGAATCCAAACCAGCATATTACCCGAGTTTACTCCGGCTATAGGAGGTTACGATACCGGTGCCGGATTAAGACAAAGCCAGGAAGTCGGAGGGGATTTCTACTTTTTTATGCCGCTTCTATCAGGACCCGGCAGGACCGCTTTCATAATAGCTGACGTGATGGATAAAGGCCTGCCGGCAGCGACGTACGCGCTCATGACAGTATCCAAGCTCCACTCCATACTCAGCCTGTACGGAAGGGCGACACCGGCAACAACGCTTATGGAGCTGAATCTCGAATTAAGGCATCTGATAAAGGAAGACACTTTTATCACATGCCATATCGTCGAGCTTGATTCAAATTCGCACAGAGTGAAATATGCCATCATGGGTCATCCGCCGATGATCGCACAGGATCAGGACGGTAATCCGCTGATCGGCATATTAAGGGGCAGTCACCCTCTGAATATGGTGGATGATCCGGATATCACCTTCGGTAGCTTGGATTTCCCTCCCGGGGCAACGATTGTGTTATATACTGACGGCTTAACTGAACAGCATGGGGATTTCGGGCGGCCGGAACTGGAAAGTCTGGTAAGCGAAAACCGGGACCTTCCGGCACAGGAATTGTGCGATCAGATTATGGGAGGCATGGACGGATCCGGAAAATACGATCCCCGGAATGATGACTGTGCGGTCGTAGTATTGAAAAGACGCTTAACGGATGGGTGATCGGGGAAACTTTCCGGAATAAAGTCTGATCGGCCGATTCAGGCCGAACTACAGACAGGACCACTTGCAGTAATGCCTCCGGTCTGATATATAGAAGAATATGAATATGAAGCTCACTCCCTACCTCAATTTCAACGGCAACTGTGCCGAGGCGATGAAATTCTATCAGTCGGTTCTGGGAGGAAAACTGACCATGCAGACATTCGGAGAAAGCGGTATGCCGTCCACACCTGATTACAAGGACAAGATCATGCACGCCGATTTACAGAACGACGCTTTAAGCTTCATGGCCAGCGATAACGCACCGGGAAAAACCGTCACCATGGGCGATAACGTGCATATGAGTCTGGCCGGAACCGATGAAGCATCACTGACCAGGTACTTCAATGCCCTGGCCGCAAGCGGCAAGGTCGACATGCCATTGGCCAAACAATTCTGGGGGGATACCTTCGGCATGCTGACTGACAAATTCGGTATCCACTGGATGGTAAACATCTCCGCCCCGCCTGCGAAGAAATGAAGTGCACTTTTTCCCCTGCCACTACATAACGATCGCCGGCCTGCTGAATTGAGGATGTTGTGGGCCGCCGTAGATCACCCCGCCGGCCAGCCCGATCCGGATGTCGGTTGATGCCCCGGGGAAATTCTCATCTATAACCTGCCGGGCATAATCTGCTGCCTGCCGCTGCTCTTCAACTGATCCGTAATTCATACCTGTGATTCCGACCCAGGGCGGACCGGATGCACCGGTACCGGCTGACAGCTGCCGGTAAAGTGTGGCAGCCTGCGTTACGGCATCGCCTACCCGGATTAAACGTGTTTCCGGGGGAACGATCGAGGCGACCATGACTTCGTGGCCTCCCTCGTTGATCCGCACCATCTCCTGACGGAATTTCTCCGGACCGGAAGCCAACAGCCTGAGAATACCGCTTTTAATGTCATTCCGGTTGACGGTCACTACGTGGACGCCGGCGATTCCGACATTCCGGTGAATCACGGCGACCGCTACGCACTGTGACGCCAGCCCCATCCAGAGGGGTTTACCGTTTCGCAGTTCGGTATTGGATTTGACCGCGGAAGTGTTACTGGTCAGGACGTCATAACCGTTCTCCCGGGCATACTCGATAGCATTCGCATCAGCAGAACCGATAACATCCCGGTTAGCCGCTTCACCCTGCCGGACATACGCTTCGGCGATCGTTTCCAGGTCGTAACCGCTGCGGAGAGCTAGATCCAGGAGATCAAATAATACCTGTAACTCTTCTTTCCCGTTTCCCATTCCCGGTATGGTACTCAATTTATACTGCTGAATCAATCCAAACCAAACATTTCGAACAGTATTAAGTATCAAGTATTTAGTATTAGGAATAAACAGGAACTATAAATTAATCCCGTCCCGACGGCAAGAAAGTATATCCCTGAAGCTGCGGAGGTGATATTATTGTACTGCAAATTTCCGATCCCGATTATTCTGTGGCTGCGGGTGGGGGTGTATCCTGAATCTGAGGTGAGGCTGACGCACTAACCGGTTGAGCCACCGGCACCTGTACCACCGATGTAGATGTCACAACTACAGGAGGAGCCGTCCCTGCTGTCACCTGGGGTGGAGTTTCCGATGGTGATTCGACTGAAACAGGTTGAGAATGTGCTTCACTTTGAAGATCTGTTTCGTCCACTTTCCCATTAAGTTTAATATCTCTCTGCTCCTTTATTATCTGCTTCATTGCGATTAACACGGATGCTAACCATTTAAATATCGGCTCATATGTTGCATCCGAAATTGTAAGATCCTCGTGATCAATTTCAAATTTCTTTTTGGCAATAACTTTCGATACCTTTCGTCCACGCTTAGTATCAAAATCTAAGATCTGACCTGGAACTAATACCCCGAATTTACTTTTAATATCTGTTTCGAAGTTCGTCATTCGCTGCCGGAACCAGTTTTTATCACGATTGATGAACTGTCCCGATATCTCTTTCGACTTAATGTCGATATAAGCTGCTAATGTACCGCCCTTGAAGTTTATCGGGATAGAATAATTCTTGTCAGGTTTCTGAGGTTTAAGGGAACCGAATTCAGAAGGATATTTTTCTCGAACGTATTTCTGAAATGCTTCCCAGAAATTATCATAATATTGCTCCAAGTTTGTTAATTCATCCGAAGACTCAGAATCCTCATCTATAGGATCGCATTCAAATTCGTACCTTATACTTCTGGTGGTTTCCGTATTTTCAGACTTCTTGCTCTGCTCGAGAACCACCCGTACTCCGTAAAACTCGGTGCTTGAATTTGTACGCCTATTTAACCAATGAAGAGTCTCACGATATTCATCTGAAATATTCTCGAAGACCCAAATTATATAATTTGCTTCCTTATTGGCTGCATAAGCCAGTAGCTTACCCAAGTGTTCATCGTCTGCCGATCCGAGCTGTAGTTCGATAATAATTGTATCGCCAGATTTATCTTTCAATACTATATCTGCCTGAAGTTTATCAACCGGAAGAAATGTAGTAATTGTTGATATGTCAACTTCAATATCAAAAACTGAGATAAACTTTTCTATATTCTCCTTTTTAGCCAACCACTCTGTGAAATCCCGCTCATTGTTCCAAACCTCTGTCAACTCATACTCATCGAAATAGTCAATCCGAGGATCCATGTATTCAGTCTAGAGTATATGTGTGTCATTAACAAGCAATCAGCTCTCTTATATGGTAAACAGAAGAGACTCATGTTATAAACCTCGAACTGCACATTTATTTTTTCCTAGTCAATTCCCCAGAATGTACTTATACTTAATCTATGGCCCGATATTTTGGGAAAAGAAGTAAGTATTTGTTGAAAAAGAATTTTGAGTATGATAGCAAGTCTTTGGTGTTTTTTCTTCTTGCACTGGTTTTGTTTTCAGCAGCAACAAAATTCTTCAGTTCTAATTCATATTTGTACATCATTTTGATGTTAATTTTTGTTATACCACTGATGAAAATATTACGACGACGTTCTTTTTTCTATAAACACAAATCCAAAAATTATGAACACGGTGATGCCGGTGAGTATGAGGTTAAAAAAGTACTAATTAGACTGGACGATCAATATTCTATTTATCCTGACGTACACTTAAACGGACAGCGATGGAATATCGATTATGTTGTTTGTGGTCCAACTGGATTGTTTACTATTGAAGTGAAGAATATCCATCCGGGGAAAATTGAGTTTACTAATTCAGTCTTAACCAACGACGGGTACCCATTGTCCGGAATGATTAACGAGGCAGTTCGCGAATACAACGGTTTGAATCAGCACTGCAAAAACCAACTTAGTGCGGAAATTTTCGTAAAACCGATTCTGGTATTTACTAATTCCCGCTCGACAGTGAATTTCGGACTTCATCCCGTCATTCGTAACATCCAAATTGTTCAAAAAGAATGGTTGCTTAAAGCAATCACAGAACAACCACTTTATACATTTCCAATTCCACGAGATCGTATAGATGACGAGCTGAAAAAGTTAGTCATGCAGTAGCGTTTGTGCTGATGAAGACTCGTTAATAGTGCAGTTATGATCCGAATTCGGAAAAATGCTGTCGTAATTCCTCTGGTATTTATTGTCAGTCTCCTGCTCTCCTTCTCAGCCGGATTTCTCGTCCGCGGATCGGTGAGCCAGCCAGAAAAGTCGGTCGACAATGTCACATTCGGCGTCCTGCATGAAGGTGAGTATAAGGTCACGGAAGTGATCGACGGGGATACAGTGGTTCTGGAAACCGACCATCATGTGCGTTATGCAGGAATCGATGCGCCGGAGACTAACGACCCATCCGGCTTATCTGCCCGAGACTTAAACGCCCGTCTGGTGGAAGGAAAAACCGTCCGGATAGAAATCAGTGAAGGTAAACCTGATGCCTATAACCGAGCCCTGGTCTATGTCTGGATGGGCGACGAATTGATCAATGAACGGATGATTGAGGAAGGCTATGCGACCGTTCTTCTGAATAAAAGAATGGCGAAACCCAAATACTACGACCGGCTAATAGCGGCCGAAGAGTACGCCCACTCCCACCATAACGGCATGTGGATCAAAGATATGAAATAGTATTCCGTATACAGTATGCCGTATACCGTATCAGGGAATAGCACCTCTGTTTTACAGAAAAATGTAACAATACCAATAAAGGGTATTGCACTGAGGTTATTAAGTAGAAAATATTACAAATGAAGTGATAGCATATTGGTAGTATGGCTGAAGCAGCAGGTGACGGACAGCATTCAATATTCAGTACACTGAGAAGTCTATTTACTCAAAGAGAACGGCGCCCAAGTGATAATGATATTCAGAAAGCCAGAATGATATATGAACTTGTGCCTAAGCTCTATATTTCCGGAGTGTTTGACACTCGTTCCGGGGTTGAATCGTTTATCAACGATGTCGAACCTGAAACCGGTCTGGAACGGAGAGTACTGCTTTCCCGGGCTATTCAGGATATTCAGGCAGATGCCGGCAATATCAGCATGCAGTGTCAAAATTTAGGGGCAGTGGAAGAATTCTGCAGATTCAGTCCTATGGAGGAGGGTGGCTTGATTTCTCCTACGGTTATAATGAACACCGATCACCCGGCGCTGAATTTTTCTCTGTCCATGCGGAAAATACAACGTGACGGTGGAGTACCTCTTGACCCGCAGAACGGATTAAATCTCCTCAAAGCTCTGATTGATGCACAGGCGTTCATCCAAACACATTCCCAGGATGAATTCGTGAGCAAACAAGGCGAATTCCGTTGACAGATACTTCGGTATACACCTATAGTGTAGGTAGGAGGTATCCCCATAAAAACCCGGCTTCTGCTGCCTGCAGTGGTACTGGTATTTACCCTTCTTGTCTCCCCTGTCTCCGCTGCCCAGAATCCGTTTGATACCCTCATAAACGGGCTGATGAAAAGAATCGGCGCCACCGGCGAGACCGGCCCTGTAGGCCAGACCGGACCTGCAGGACTCATGGGTCCAACCGGACTAATAGGACCGATCGGAGCTACCGGTGCGACCGGATCTGTGGGTCTACCCGGTCCGATTGGTGCAACTGGTGAAAAGGGTGAAACTGGAGAACCCGGTCTAATTGGTGCTACGGGACCAATGGGACCACAAGGCGCACCAACGCCGGTAGATTTTCAATTTATTTATTTCAATGAATCAAATTCAGATGTAATGTCTGAGATATTCGATGCGAATGAATTTTCATCCGTAACATTTAGGTACTACTGTACAAATGGAAAATTTCAAATTCTAGTAAGTCACGATCAGGTTACTTGGCAGGAACCTACTGAATACTTATGTAATGGAATTTCTGAACAAATCACCTTAGAAACAGCTATGAGGTATTACAAAGTATTCTTTCTTCATTTCAGTCCAAATACAAGTAGTGCGCAAATAATCGGCCGTTTCTCAGTTGATTATTATGGGGGTGTAGGCCCAACCGGAGCGACAGGATCAGTCGGTGCCACCGGTCCCGAGGGTCCAAAAGGTTCAACTGGTGAATCAGCTCAAACACCTTCTGTAGATGAAATTATGGTTTTTGACTATGGTGATCTTAATGGAGCAATTGAACCAAGGGTAGTTGATTTAACTTCGCATAGAGTATTCACTATCACCTGTTTAATTGATCAAGGAGATGGTGGAGTTAAAACATGGAGATCAGATGATCAACTAAATTGGGAACTTGAATATCGTGCTGGCTGCGGAGGTAGCGGGTCAGTATATAACCAAAACACTAGTAAAGTTAAATCCAGATTTTATAAAGTTGTTCTTGAGGGCGCTTTTAAAGGCTATGTAAGTATGCTGGCTTATTAAAAGCAGAATATATGAACTTATGAAATATTATAACCTTAAAACGTATAAAGATTTAAAACAGTCAATTCCAAATTTTGAAAATTTCTGTGATATCCTTCAAAAATATAAGGAATTAATTAACACCGGAAAACTGGCTGAGTTTTACTGTAGGAGACTTTTTAGATTAGAACCGGTAGTGCCTTCAAATTCTAATTTTGACGCAATGACACAGTACTTAAAAAAAGTTGAAATTAAGTATAGGAATTTCAAAAAAGGTAAGACTCCACCAGGAATGAAGATAGATTCAAGCCTAGTTGATTACGTTTATTACCTTGAACTTAATGAGAATTTATTACCAATAAACATATATTTGTACAATATTGCGGATCTGAAGCATACCACTGGAATGAGAGTTTCATTTAACAAAATTCCAAAAACGAAAGTGTTTTCGTTGGAGTAGAGTCACACTATCAATTCATGCCCATTTTCCCGGCGCGAGAGAATAAGGGGACGGCTCTGGTTCGACTTCGCTCACCACAAGTCTATTAGCCTCAGTTTTCGTGATTATGTGTTATAATCCCCCCACAAATAAATACATATCAAGAGCGGCGGGGAGTTCCTACATCGCATAAAGCTATGTAAGACGCAGGATTTCGCCTGATGATCCGCCCGGCAACCGGTCGATAAGATACGGTGCCAAAACGAACCCCGGTTCAACCGGGGAATGATAGGCCCGTATGGGAAAATATCCCGCTACGGCGGGATTTTTCGTGTCCGTGGCCGGAAAGGATATCATGGATATCCAGGATGCAGCGCCGTTCGGATTCGTGCCGCACCGGCTGAATGTGCCGGGTGTGCAGAAGTTATCCAACTTCTCATACAATATATTATTCGTTTTCAAACACAATATCCGGCTGCACGCCGTCTATGTACCGCACATCGAAACATACCGGGAGAAGAACGGAATACAACTGATGACCTACTGCAATGAAGGCGATCCGAATGCCAAAGTCATACTCCTCTATGACAAGAAAAAGAAACGCTGGCACGGGGAGAAATTTTTCCTCAACGAGCGCACCGGAATAGCCGATGGTTCAGAATGGAAAATGTTTTTCATCCACCTGACTCTCCTGGGCTGCGACCGGCGGGAGAAAATGTCTTTTTACGCGTCAGAAGGAAATGACACCGGTCATCCGGGAAAGAAGCTACCGAACTAACCGTATCAGGACTATACTGTATCCATGGCTCTGTATGACCCTGCGGACGAACGGCCTTACCGCGTCAGCCGCACCAAGATCGACCTGTTCGTCAGCTGTCCCCGCTGCTTCTGGCTGGACCGGCGGGCCGGCATCAGCCGTCCTCCGGGTTTCCCCTTCACCCTCAACAATGCCGTCGATACGCTTCTGAAAAAGGAATTCGACATCCACCGGGCAAAAGGAATCGCCCACCCCCTGATGAAGGAATACGGCCTGAAAGCCGTGCCGCTCTCGCACAAAAAAATCGATGAGTGGCGGGATTCGCGCCGCCGGGGTATCACGTATCACCACCCGAAAACCAACCTGGTTATCACCGGCGGCATCGATGACGTCTGGGTCCGGCCGGACGGAGAACTGATCATCGTCGACTACAAAGCTACGTCCACCAAGGACGAGATCACCCTGGACAGTGAATACAAGGAAGGCTACAAGCGGCAGATGGAGATTTACCAGTGGCTGTTCCGGAAAAACGGATTCCGGGTATCATCAACCGGGTATTTCGTCTACGCAAACGGCAGGAGCGACCGGAAGGCGTTTGACGGTAAACTCGAGTTTGACGTGCAACTGATTCCCTACACCGGCAGTGACAGGTGGGTGGAAAAGACAGTGGTGGACTTGTGGAAATGCCTGCGGACTGACCATCCGCCGGAGGCGGCGGACGAGTGCGAGTACTGCGCCTACGCCGCATCCCGGATTGAAGCTGATAAGACACCGAAAAAACGGGTGTATGTCGGATCATCTTAGTGTTATGGATTTTCCCACCCGATGCTACAGAAAAACCTACACCGCCTTGCGTCATACCTTCCGCATCATAAATAGGTAAGTACGACGGTTCCGAATCCTCTCCACACTTCTCCGAAAAATATCTTATAGCCCTTATCACTTGTGATAATTCCCTTCCTTCTTGCGGAACCTGTAACAATAATTTAAAAATAGATTGCCTGCACTTTAAAAAATCAAAATAATTTCCTATCCGTCTTACCACATGCAGGTAAGGAGAGGGCGCGTGTCACGCAGAAAGAAATTCCTACTCGGAATACTGATATTTGTTCTTGCGGCATATGTAGTTTACGCCGTCCTTGGCAAACCCCCGGTAACGATAGCAAAAATGCGCTTCGTAACCGGACCGGAGAGCCCGATCGGTAGCCTGATGGTGAAAGCAGATGTGAAGACGGCCGAATTAGTCATAACTACCAACGGAACCGTTACGCTGACCGGAGGCGGAAAATTGCTGAGTCAGGTCTCATATAATCCGCAAACTCTGCAGAATTCTCTGGACCTCGGTCTCAGGATCGCTGTACCTCAGCAGTTCCGGCTGATCACCAGACCGCTCATCTGGCTGGTAAAGACCAATATCGCCGTCGGAGGAGCATTTTTTTATTACGTCATTCCGCTGAGGGCAACGGTCACGTATACCCTCAGTTGAGAATCCCAGAACACGCCGGGAAGGAGGCGTTGTATAAGAAATCCTGTAAGTCACTGTGGTAAATCCGGAAAAAACACCAGAATCCACTATACAAGGAGACAAACCATGCGAGTACGAGTAATTTCTTCGATCATGATGATTGCCTTGCTCGGCGCCATCCTGGTCAGCGTATTTACGACACCCGCCAAGCCCGTATCAGCCGGCGGAGTGACTGACTATATACTGATCGACGCCACCATCAATCCGGTTAGCGGCGCGATCTCAGTCGGCGGCTTTTCCGCTGCGGAACTGGCAGCATTCGGAATCCAGCCGATCCACCAAGATGTGGTTTCGGTCCTGCGGCAGCTCAATCAGGTGCACGCATTCCTGAACGGCACCGAGATTACTGTTGACGTCGACGGACAGAAATTGGCCGCGATCCAGTGGAACAAGGAAAGCCGCTCGGCGCTGTTTGTCTTGGCTGAGTCGTACGGAATCAGCCTGCCCGGCGCGACGACCGAGCGGGTCAGCGGACTGCTGGACGAAGTCCAGGTGGAAATCACCACACGGATGACTGCGGAGACAAGCAAACCCTTTGCCATCCAGCTGTCACGGCCGCTGCAAGCTGACGTCGGAACCAACGGCCAGGTGACCCTTGAGGGTCTGCCGACCGGCATCTCACTGGCACCGGAAGTCGTGAATCTGGCGGCAAGCGGCCGGGTCAAGAATTTGGTCGTCTGCTGGAACCAGGGGCAAGTCGAAGCCACCGTAAACGGGCAGCAGCTGCCTTCGGTCACGCTGTACCGTGCCGGTGTGGATGTGCTGAATAAAGTACTGCTGGGTAATCAGGCGGTGCAGAACCTGGATCCGGCTTTCACGACGAAAGTCGGCATCGACGCCTCCCTCTCCGGGGCGCCGCACCAGACTGATGCCCGCTGCGGCGACTGATCAATCGCGCTGAGCGATGAAGGTCGGATAACCGCAACTAATAACGGAGGAAGTCCGGGAGATGTTGCCTGAAGCAACAATGACATTTCCCGGACTTCCCCAATTCTTCAGGGATTGTCCCGCTGTAGCAGGCAATGCGGGTCTTCCGGCCAGCTGCTATAATACGAACCGGTATGCAAAGCAGCAGTAAAGTCAAAGTCGTAAATATCCGGGAGAAGCTGGCGCTTTTCACCGACTTCTGGAGTCCGAAAGTCATCGGGGAGCTCAACGACCACAAAGTCCAGGCGGTCAGGCTGAAAGGTGAATTCGTCTGGCATCACCATGAGAAGGAAGATGAACTGTTCTGGGTAATCAGGGGGAAATTAATCATCCATTTCCGCGACCGGGATATCGAGGTAAATCCGGGCGAGTTCGTGATTATACCCCATCTCCTCGAACATAAACCCGAAGCCCCGGAAGAGGTAGAAATCATCCTGATCGAACCTAAAGGTGCAGTCAACACCGGAAACGTGACAGGCGAAAAAACCGTTACTCATCAGGATAAGATATAGTATGGAAAACTCTGACAACCCCATTAATCACAAATTCGTGGCGGTTCTGAATAAAAAAGTTCCGGTGAATCTGCTTCTGAATGCTTTGGGCCATATGGCAGCAGGGTTGTCAGTCAGTTACCCCGATGTACCGGCCATGCGGTTTGACAACTACACCGACAAGGACGGGAATGAGCACAAAAGCATTTCCGATAATCCCTTCATCATCCTCCAGTCGGATAATTCGAACCAGATACGGACGCTGCGGTTGTCGCTGATCGAAAACAATATCCACTTCGTGGACTTCACGAGTACCATGACGGTGGGGTCATACCTGGAACAGAAGCAGCGGACCCGGGAAACTCCCGAATCGGAACTTGAGTATTACGGCATCTGCCTTTTCGGGGAAATCGATCAGATCAACGGACTGACCCGGAAATTTTCCCTGTGGAAATAGATACCGGTCGGGTATATTGCTTAGGGAGGAAGTATGAAAATCATAAACCTGAAAAAAGTCAAAAAACAGAAGCTCGGCCCGCCGCTTTTCACCGGTAACGTGGTGCGGCAGTCACCGGTGACCGACGACGAAGGATCGCAGCTCTCGATTGACTATGTCCATTTCCCCGAAGGAGTGAGGAATAATTTCCACCGGCATTCGAACGACCAGGTGCTGATCATCACCCGCGGCGAGGGCATCATCGCTACCCGGAAAAAGCAGGTGAAAGTGAAAAAGGGCGACGTCGTATGGGTCCCCGCCGGTGAGGAGCACCGGCACGGTGCGGCGCCGAAATCCGGATTTTCGCATATATCCGTGACCCCGGCCCATACCAAGTTAACCCGGTCGGAAAAGTAGCCACAGAAATACCGGCAGTTACAGGGTTTTTCATAAGTACTTGACAGTATCCCCTGCCGGTGGTATCATTTAGATGATATTCTAAATATCTAAATATGGATACGGTTTACAAAGCCCTGGCTGACCCCAGCCGCCGGAAAATCCTGGAGATACTCAAGGACGGAGACATGACAGTGAATGAAATCGGAAGGCATTTCCCCTTCTCCGGGGCTACACTGTCACACCACCTGGATACCCTCAAACGGGCCAACCTGGTCGTCGCCCAGCGGCAGGGACAGTACATCGAGTACTCACTCAATACGTCAGTGTTCGAGGAGGTCGTCAAGGCGCTTATCGGATTATTCGGAAAGGAGTAACCTATGAAAAAACTGACCGCCCTCATCATCGCCGCCCAACTTTTCTTTGCCTGGCTGGCCTTCCCCCGGCTGCCTGAGCTGATGCCGGTGCACTGGAACTTCCGGGGACAGATCGACAGCTACATGCCGAAACTCCAAGCGGCACTCATGATGCCGGTGATGTCCGTAGTCATGGCCGTCCTGTTTGCGGTATTACCCAATATCGACCCGAAGAATGACAAGTACCGGCTGTTTGCCCGGGAATGGCAGATCATCCAGACCGGTTTCATGGCGTTTTTTGCCTGGATGCAGTTCATCATCTTTTACGTGTCACTGAATCCGGCGGCAAAAATGATGCCGCTTATGTTCATCGGACTGGGGGCACTGTTTATCCTCTTAGGCAATTACCTGTCAAAGATCCGGCAGAACTATTTCATCGGTATCAAAATTCCCTGGACACTCTCAAGCGAAGACAACTGGAACAAGACCCACCGCTATGCCAGCTGGACATTCGTGGCGGCAGGCATATTGACGCTGGCTGAGTCGTATTTCATCTGGTACGCGCCGGCGGTCATATTCGGCAGCATAATGCTGGCTACCGTGCTGCCCGTCATCTATTCGTTCCTGCTTTATAAAAAGGCGGCATATAAAATGAAATACGTTTACGCCGCATTACTGTTTGTCATCCTGGCCGTGTCCCTCCTCAGGCTGACCGGCCCTGAAGATACCTGGATCTGCTCCGGCGGAACCTGGGTCCGCCACGGCAGTCCGGCTCAGGCGGCGCCGTCAACTCCGTGCAGATAAAAGGCCAGGCAAATATTTTGTTGCCGGCAATATTATCCTGTAGTAAAATGAACCCCTCATGGCTCAGGAATCGGAATTCCATATAGGCCGCGCCCGGCATATCTGGGGCAGCCGGGATATATCCCGGTACGCCGAGGCACTGCCGGCTTATACCGAAGGACTTGAGGCCATGGCGCAGACACTGGCGGCGGAGGAAACTGACGGAATTCTAGCCCTCGGGTATTCCGCGAAGGATATGGTAGCTGACCTGGATCAGGTTGCCGCCCGGCTTCAGATACAGATACCCCGGATCACCGGTATCGTCGGCCAGCCGGCGTGGAATCTATACTCGGGCGGTCAACTGGCAATTGAGCAGTACGAAAGGTTAGGTATACTGTTCAGAAATCCGGTGATTATCGATGATTTCGCCGAGACAGCCAGGAAAATTACCGATCTCCATAAGGTTTTCCGGGCATTTGACATTCCTGACCGGTATGTGGTGCTGTACGTCAACCCTGAAGCCCGGGAAAGATTTATTTCGCTTGGCATCCGGGTCCGGTCAATCATTCCCGGTGAGAATCCCCAACTTCTGGATCTGCTGAAGCAGCGCAGAAGCCCGTCATCGATGACGTAGGCGAGTCTTGCACGGATCGTCCATGATCAATTATCATTTTGTTTTATGACCCTTCAGAACAAATCAGATCATCCCAACCGGAGAGTATATTCGGGAATAGTTTGGTTGGGGGTTTGTATGGATGAGGACATAAACTACGGCGATAACGTTATTGCCTTCGGCATGGCCGGAAGCGGTATCATCCGGCTGGGCACCGGCAACCAGCAGCTGCTGCCGGACCGGAGCCGGATGCTTCTGAAGTGCGTCGGCGGAGTCGTCCACCGCAGACTCAGCGCGCTCGCCAGCAAATACGGTACGGAATACCTGATCACAGCACACGCCGGATGCGGCGGCGGCGCCCAGGATATCATTGGACAAACAGCACTTGAAGATGCGACCCGGCAGATGGCCGGAGACCTGGGTGTTCCCTACCTCGGATTCATTCCGACGGCTGCCGAACCGGTTGAGATCGGCAACACCAACATCACCGCCCATATCGGCAGGCCGGAATCGGTCCACCAACACGATGCCCGACGGCTTATATTCACCACCGGAGGCGGTATTACCCAGGCAGAAATCAGAAAATTCGAGGCTGACGGTTATGGTGACGCCTTTGTAGTCAGCGCCGATATCCTGGCAGCGGCAATCCGGGACGGCAGTATTTCCCAAATCCAAGCATCTGAATATCTGCTGCTCCATCTGGATGTTGCTGACGGTATTACGGAAGGACTGCAGTTGCATACTGCGGCCAGAATATTCGACGCCGGCAGGCTGCCGCCGGATGAAGCTGCCGCCAACCGGCTGCTGGCGGAACGGATGATCGCCCGCATCCCCAAAATTTGACCCCGGACCGTTTTTCTGTGATGATGGATTCAGAACTCCCGTTCTGCAAAGGGCGTTGCCCTCCTTCGCATATAGCTTCGGAGGGCTTAAGAAACTGTAATACTCTCCGCCGGTTGGCGGATTGCAAACTTTTTCTGAAGGAGGTGATTAAATGGCAATAAAAAAATCAGCCAAAGGCCGGTCGATAATCATATCTCCGACAGTCATCACGCTGATGGTAGCCGTAGCATTGATTGCCGGAGTCCAATTCCAGAAAATGTCCGGTGATCTCGGGTTTGATACCCGCTCAAGGGCGGGAAACAGCGCCCCGTCGGGCCCGCATTTCAACCTGAACATCATCGGTGTTCCGAAGGATAAGACGGCGTCCATGACCGGTTCGGCCGGACACCGGATATTCGTGCCATTGGCCGGTAAATGCAACATAACATTAAGCCCGGGAGAATTCCAGGTGCTGGACGGCAACTGTACCGACAATAACGGTGCGGCTTTCCAGCTGCCTAATCCCGATCCGAATAACGACGGGGTAACCGAGTACAGCGTGTACGCGCGGGCGCTCGGCAAACCGGGCGGCAAGTCGACCACGACTACCTGCGCAACCGACCCGGTGACCGGGGAAATCTACTGCTCGGTTTATTCGATGGTACTGATCAGGGAAAAGGGCAAGAGTTCGTTTTCCAACGTCAGTCAACAGTTACTGTATATATATTACGACCTTAACGGCGACGGAAAACCGGAACGGTATAATCTTTTCAACGAAGCCCTTCAGGATTATTTCTGGAGTTATGACAATAACGGTTTGAAACTGGCACAGCTGCGGTTTTATGACGTATCAACATACGTCAACCCGTAAAGCAAAAATATAATTAAAGAAGAAGACCGGACACTTCCGGTCTTCTTTTCTCGGTTGGGAGATTAAATTTCTTCCGGATCCGTGCTCTATTTCCATACTGTTTTAGCCGGTAATGGCATATTGCCATAACAATCCGATTCTGCTACTTTGAGGCTGCATGGAATCCCCCCTCCGTACGGCTACTCAGCTAGTTATGGTCGTGGTGAATATCCTCCGCAGCATTGTTTATTTCTTCAGGTTTTTTGCGAATACGCGGTGAGGGCTGTCCGGCAGACAATTACCCAAAGACCGGTATCCGCTTTTACCGGTAAACGGGAGGTCTTCGGAACAGTTTGGCTTGCATAACTTCATTAAAACTGTACAATCGGCCCTGCAAGCCGGAACCTAATCCTGCCCTCAAGGTGATATGACTCAGGAGCGGATGCGGATTGCCTGTGCCAGCGGTACGGATACGTTCAGGATGAAGCCGCATGTCGTGGCCGCCGTGGAAGCGGATTTTGACGTATTTAGTGTCACTGTTGACCGGTCCCAGAAGCAGGTTCTGAAGCTCCACCGTCCGGATGCAATTTTCATTGATTACGATCCGGAGAATACAGAACAGAAAGGTGAATTCACAGGATTCATGCGTATGCTGACAACGCACTTTCCTGACATTCCGGTCATCATCCGAACTCCGGTCGGAGATTCACAGTCCCGGCAGAAACTGCTGGCATATATGCCGGAAAACGTACGGGGGATAATAAACACCGACCGGGCGTATGAACTGATACCGGGCGATATCCGCCGGATCATGGAACGCGCTCCGTCAGAGGGTATGATGATCGTTTTTGGCAGCCCCGGCCCGGATGTTGAGAATGTATCGGATTCCCCCTGACCCGGCAATATACGGTTCAGTTTTCCCTGTTCCCGAAAATCATTAAAAAGCCGGGAATAATCAGGAATAACGGCCAGAGTTTCCCGATATCCAAAGTGGCTATACCGTAATTATCCAGAAGAAATACCAGGCCCAACGCTATCAGGATTACCCCCGGCAGGAGTCCCCCCTGCGCCTGCGCCCGAAATCTCCGTCACTACCTTTTTCAGCGTTTCCTTTGGTATTCATATGTATCCATTATAACGCATGGCATACATCCCCTATTTCAGCTCCGTGGCGATGCCGGTTTTGCGCGGCCGGGGATCAAGTTCCATTTTCACAATTGCATCGGGGGCTTCTTCATAGTTGCCGATCCGACCGACGGCGATGACGATAAATGGTTCAAGATCCGGCTTCAGCCGGAAAAACTTCCGGACCTTTTCCCGGTCAAACAGTCCCATCTGCCGGGCGTGGTATCCGAGTGCCTGCGCCTGGAGTACGAACGCCAGGACCGCCGCGCCAAGATCGTAGTAACAGAACTGATTGGCCTTTCCTCCAGCCTTGGTTTCGGCACAGGCCAGAACCAGAACCGGCGCGGTGCCTGCCCACGACTGGTTGTATCCGTTCAGCGCCGAAAATATTTTGCCGTAATGATCCGAGCCTTTTTCCGTAAAGAAAAACTGCCACGGCTGGCGGTTGTGGGCAGACGGTGCCCAGCGGGCGGCTTCAAACATGGTGTCCAAGTGTTCCCGGGGGATCTTCTCCCCCGAATAGAAACGCGGGCTCCAGCGGACGGCCACCGGCGCGATCACCGGATGGGCCGGTGCCGGTTTCCTGACCCTTAGAATATCATCCAGTTTCGTCATTTACATCGGATTATACACCCGGAAAAATTGAACCGTAAAAAAACCGGCCGGCATATAACATTCTGCCTGTACTTTTCAATTAAGGTGTATGGAATCCGGCCGCCGGACGGACCGGAAACGACTGGTATATAATCACTTCATGAAAGTTTATACACCGCTTATCGGCGAGGCCATCCGGTTCGCGGTTGCCGTCCATGCCGGACAGATTCGTAAAGGCACCACTATCCCCTACATCACTCATCCGCTGACGGTGGCCCTGATTCTGGCACGGGTGACGGATGATCCGGAAGTCATCGCGGCCGGAATCCTCCATGACACCATCGAGGATGCCGAGCCCCGCGGATCCGTAACCCGCAAGGATATCGGGGAGAAGTTCGGCAAAACCGTCGCCGTTATGGTGGACGACGTCACCGAACAGGACAAGTCGCTGCCGTGGACGGCGCGTAAATCGGCGGCGCTTGACCACATCCCCGAAATGGGAAAGAAATCCCTGCTTCTCAAAACCGCGGATGTCCTGGCCAACTTATCGGACCAGGTTGAGGATGTGCGGACCGGTGGGGAAAAAATATTCCTCCGTTTCAATGCTACCAAAAAGGCACAACTTGACAGGTATGTAAAACTGACTGAAGCCCTGCAGAGTGCCGATCCGGAAAATCCGCTGCTTCCAGACCTCAAAGAGCAGCTGTCGGCGCTTCTGACAATCAGTAAATAATCCGGTGAATCCGTTACTCAGCAGCGTCGCCACCCCTGAGGCGCCGGCTGAATTCCTGCTCAATCCGAAGTTTCAGATGCGGATCCTGCGTCATCTGATTTTCGGAGTCCGCCAGGA
>Ga0154812_103_pt2 | contig 30418 bp, 37 predicted proteins | sample Rifle2008BG16ft_FD_105820 | JGI IMG/M metagenome (GOLD analysis project Ga0154812, IMG submission 105820) | Candidatus Gottesmanbacteria bacterium RBG_16_52_11 | reverse complement strand
CTACGGCGCACGCACCGACATTCTTAAACGAACTGATGACCGGTGATTCGGCGCAGCTGACCCCGGTGAAAGTCAAACCCCTGTTTGTCTAATCCCATCCGGCTATCCTTCCGGCTTGACGGCACTGAATCCGAACCCGAAGTAGTGCGTTGAGTTTTCCCGGTTGCCATGCGGTGTATAATGCGCTCATACGACCGACCCGGAGGCATTATCTTCCGATCCCAAAATAGCTGAACTGGCCCGGACATGGGCCAAGTTTGCCGCTTTTTCTTTCGCCGCCGCGCTGTTTGTCACCAGCTTCGTGCTGGGGTATTTTTTTATGCCGGCAATGATAGTTGCGGCGGTTGCCCTATTCGGTTTCTGGCCGATTTACCGGGTCGGCCGAAATGTATTTACACTTTTTCTCATATCCCGACTGGAGAAGTCGAAATTACCGAATAAGACGGCATTTCTGATAACGCTTACCCCGTGGATACCGTTCGGGATCATATCAATACTTATCATTTCTTTTTTCAGCTTCAGATTCATTGTCACTGGGCAGGAGCGAAGGCAGTATGACCGCAGTGCCGCGTCATCAGCAGCAAAAAAGAACCAGGTGGTGGCAAATCCCATCGGTATTCCTGATGAAAATACCAATGCAACGGTTTCACAAATCCCTGTCCCGACCGTCACGACTGCAGTCACGGAAATGCCGGATACCCTCTATACCGAAATGATCGGTGCCGCCCGACCGTACCTGGGCGTAACCTCTGCAGCTCCGGTGATGATCGTCATGTTTACCGAACCGCAGGATCCGTTCACTAAGAAGTTTGTAGAAGAGACCTGGTACGGAATTAATGCGCGTTATGTAGCCAACGGGAAGGCCAAATTCGTCATCCGGTATACCGATGTACTCTCAGGTGCTCATAAGAACGCCCGCAGTGCCGCCGAATTCATCTGGTGCGCCGACGAGCAGGGGAAATTTTTCGATACCCATGATAAATTCATCCGTCATCAGGAGGAATGGGCGTCACTTGATGACCCGACACCGAAATATTATGAGCTGGGTGATGCAGTCGGGCTAGACAGAGCGAAACAGGAGGCGTGTTTCGTATGGACCCGGAAGAAGGGTATTTTGGATGAGGATCATGCGTTAAGTCAAAAGCTCGGTATCGTGGGAGTGCCCCGTGTATACGTAAATAAAACCGCAGTAACTGATCCGAATAATTTTGCACAATTCGTTTCCCTCATTGAATCAACACTCAACAGCCAGTAATAGCCGGGTCAGCGATGAATGGCTCTTGATATCCCGGGTAACTGTAGCGACCGATTAATTACGCACCCCGGAGTGTGTAATATTTCAATTTTCCCGATGTGGTACGGTGCGCAACTTCAAGGTGTGTAATTTCTGCCTGACCGGTCATTGACTGAGTGTGAAAGTCTCGCATACACTGAAAAAGGTCCCATGGTTACCGACCAGCTTCTAACTTACGTCTTCCAACGGCTGCGCGACGGAGTGCCGGAGCTGACCGTCCGGCAGGACCTGGTTGCCGTCGGCTGGACACTGGAGGATGCTGATACGGCGATTGCCCGTTTCAGCAAGCCTGATGAGGGTACCGGGCAAAGGGCTGGGAAGCAGGGGAGCGGGTGCGTCAGCCTATCCACGATCGGCTGCCTGATCGTGCTGGTGCTGTTCGGCATCATCGCATACATGCTCGGGAGAACACTTTTTGTTATCAATCCTGTAACCCAGCTAGACCGGGCGAAAAACACAAGGAATACCGCCAATCTGGTTCAGCTCAAAACCAGCCTGTCCGTTTTCTATACTCAGAATAACCGGTACCCCGATACCTTAAGTGAACTCACCGGAGGAGAGGAAGTTGTCGGTTTGAAATACTCCGTCAATGAAGGCGGGCAGGATTTCCAGCTCTGTACCGATGACAACCGGTGCATCACCAAGGACGACGATGCGGCAATGTTCGCAGATCCGGGCAGCAAGCCGTAATCCGTAGCTGCGCAAGGCCAGGCCTTGCGCAGCTAACAGCCTCACAAGTCATCAATACAGACTTCTGTTAGTATCCCGTCAGTATTTTTTTCGCTGTATTCTTCTTCAACAAACTTTTTGTATGTCAAATTTCCGGTTTTTGGAAAGTTATTTAATATGAGTTCAGCATTAAGCCATGAGTCATTTCTGATTCTTAGGTAATTAGGATAGGATGAATATTTCCAATCTCGCAAGGCCAGGCCTTGCGAGATTAAAGGAAGGGGATTCCGGTGAATATATGAAGTAACGTACAATAGCTGCTCCTCAGAGGAGATATTTACAGCCTTATATACGCCCTGGCAGAGAGGACCCAGACGTTTATATTTCCGGTTGAAATATGACGTATAACGGGTATTCAGTGAATTCATATAGGAATCAATCGCATTTTCGTCTCTCTGCCATACCAGTTGATGAAAGTGGTTTGGCATTAACACAAATGAGAGCATATGAATTGATTCTGAAAAATTGTTCATTCTTAATAGTTTGTTTGCAGAGTCCTTTTCTTTCCGGGAAGATTGAGGATTAGACAGGATGTTTTGGAGTGACAGAGTATCTTTCGGAATCAGGTAGGTTTTAAGGTATGACAAATATACGGAATAGTCTTGTTCGTCTATGAAAATCTGACGCCTTTCTACGCCCCTATTAAAGAGGTGGTAGATTGTATCTGAGTTATATTCTTTAATTCGGTACCTGGAGGGCATTGGTATTCATATATCAGATAAGTATTAGCTGCGCAAGGCCAGGCCTTGCGCAGCTAAGGTTGCCGGAATTTACTTTATACGGTACAGTTAACGGGAGCAGGAGGACATGAATATGGCAGAATCAGAAATAGCACCCAAAGAACAAACGGAAAGCTCTTATTTACGGAGGTTTCTGGATCGGTGGCGGAAACACCTGTTCGGAGTGGAACCGCAGATTGAGGTGAGCGGCGGAACCATGAATGAAGCCGGTAACCTGTATACCCTGACGGATCCGGAAAGCGGCGTGACCACTGAGTATGCCCTCCGGAAGGACCGGCGGGTGAAAACCGGCATATCGGTGATTGAACGCAGTTACTTCACGGAAACCGCTGCCGACGGGACTAAGAATAAAATAGCGGCCGAATTTGACGAGAAGACAGAAATCTGGGTAAAGAAAGGCCTGATGGGTAAAATTTCCGATGCGGGGGAGGCCATCAAGCCCCGGTATATGGCTGATCTGATCCGGGAGCAGGCGACTCCGGACGCTAAGCCGGGGTGGCGCCTGAGGATCGGCAAAGCCAGGTTTGAAGAAGGCCGCATCGCGGTCGGAGTGCCGCCGCTGCCGATTCCCGGACCGGCGCAACGCTAAGGCGTAATCATCACCGGTATTTCACTCCCTGACCGTGAATATCCGGCCGTCCGAGAGGAGGTGGTAGGAAGCTGCTGCCTCAAGATCACCGGAAATGAATTGTGCCGAACGGGCTTCTTCCTCCAGCCGTTTCAGGAATCCTTCCCGCTGTCCGGGACTGACGCCGAGGGAATCGGCGTTTCCCAGGTTGGTCAGCACGTCCCGGCTGATGCCGAAATGGTGGGCCAGAATTAATGCCGCCATTTTACCCGGCGTCGTAGCTGAACTTGCCGCATACATCATCATCTGCCCGCTGTGGAAATCCCGTTCGGTCATCAACTTGATGACCAGGCTAGGCCAGCACCTGCGGTCCAAGGCAGCCAGCTGGGAACCGATGTAGCCGATAGATGCAGAAACATTGACTCTGCCCATCTGCCCGCCGGTATCCTCCCAGATTTCGTCCGCATATACCACTAACCTCAGGCTGTTGGGCAGCTCCATCACCGGCAGCACGATGTCAGAATCTGAATGGCGGATAATAATAGTTTCCTGAATAGCAGTCATATTATGAATACAGCAATCATTCCAGCGTATGGTTATTGCAGATGGCGGTCAGCATGATCTCCAGATTATTCCATGTCGGAAGGCTGTCGATATCAGCGGTCATCAGCTTTTCCTCACCGTAGGCATATCTCGGAATATGGTCGCGATCAGTCAAGTCGGTGATGACGTAAACATTCCTGCCCAGGCAAGATCCGATCAGAAGTACGGTGCAGTCCTCACAAATGCCCGGAAGCCCGTCTGCCCGGCGGAGAACATCAATATTGTGTTCCGCTGTTTCACCGATATATACCGTGCCGTCAGGATGCCGTTTCCGCAGGTTTTCCAAATCCATGGTGCGATTATACGCATCCCGCCTGATTTTTCAAAAAAATATCCCGATGCCGGACTTTGTTATTGCGGGCAATTTCCGGTTTCTGCTACAGTGGTTATATGGTCCGGACCAAAAGGAGCCACCACAATCCTGTCCTTTTACCCAACCCTAAGAACAGCTGGGAAGCCGAAGCTGCCTTCAACGGTTCGGTCATCAGGGACGGCGGGGCATACCACATGCTCTACCGGGCGGTATCCATCGACCAGCTCTATAACGGCGTCAGGCTGAACCTGTCTTCCGTCGGATACTGTGTCGGCGGGGATGGGGTGCATTACAAGAAACGCCGGCCTTTCATAATTCCCGAGTACGAATGGGAACGTTTCGGCTGCGAGGACCCGCGGGTGACGAAGCTGGATGATACCTATTATATTTTCTACACTGCCATATCCATGTGGCCGCCGAGCGCACCCGGCATCAAGGTAGCGGTGGCAACGACCAAGGATTTCCAGACCATCGACCAGAAACATCTGGTCACGCCTTTCAACGCCAAGGCGATGGTGATGTTCCCGGAGCGCGTGGGCGGCAAGATTGCCTGTCTGGTGACGGCACACACTGACCAGCCGCCGTCGAAAATCTGCCTGGCGCTGTTTGACGAGCCGGCCCAGATGTGGGACGAAAATTACTGGCAGCAGTGGTACGCCCACCTCGACAGCCATGTAGTGCCGATTACGAAAAGCGACAACGATCAGATCGAGGTCGGCGCCGTGCCGGTGAAGACCAGAGATGGTTGGGTCCTGATTTTCGGTTACATCCAGAACTATTTCAAGGGCGAACGGCTGTTCCGGATTGACGGGGCGCTCCTGGACCTTGAAGATCCGAAGAAGGTCATCGGCCAGACCGTCGATCCGCTATTGGTGCCTGAGGAGGAGTATGAGATATACGGGCAGGTGCCGGACGTGATTTTCCCGTCTTCGGCGATGCTGGAGGAAGGGCAGTTCTATATATATTACGGCGCCTGCGACACTACCGTCTGCCGTGCCAGCATCACCCTCAACGACCTTATGGAAGAGCTGAAGCATATCACCTCGATTGTCTCGGGAGTTCCCCACAAGCATTACATGATGCTCGACCGCTATGAGAATAACCCGATCATCAGTCCGATCAAGGAGCACCGCTGGGAATCGCGCTATGCCTTCAATCCCGGTACCGTGTACCTCGACGGGAAAGTCCACATCCTCTACCGGGCGATGGGGGAGGATGATACGTCGGTTTTCGGTTATGCCTCAAGCTGCGACGGCACCCATATCGACGAGCGGCTGCCGGAACCGGTATACGTGCCGCGGGAGCAGTTCGAGAAGAAGCATAAGCCCGGCTTTTCCGGCTGTGAAGACCCCCGGCTGACCGTGATCGGGGATACGCTGTATATGTATTACACCGCCTATGACGGCATCAACCCGCCGCGGATTGCCATGACGACGATCGGAATCCATGATTTCCTGGCCAAACGCTGGAGTGCCTGGAGCCGTCCCAAGCTGGTCTCGGCACCGGGAGTCGATAATAAGGATTCCTGCGTCATATCAGAAAGGATCAACGGGTCATATGTGATTTTCCACCGGCTGCCGCCGTGTATCTGGATCGATTTCGTTTCGGATTTCGATTTCAATAACGTCTGGATCGGCGGACGGCCGATCATCGGACCCCGGACCCATTCCTGGGATTCGCTTAAAGTGGGATTAGGAGGCCCGCCCGATAAGACGGATGACGGGTGGCTCCTGATCTACCACGGCGTGTCCAGGTATGACGTAAAGTACCGTCTGGGAGCGGCCTTACTCGACCTGAATAATCCGTCACATGTCATCGCCCGGCTGAACCATCCGATACTGGAGCCTGACGCCTGGTATGAGAACAAAGGCTACCGCGAAGGCACGGTTTTCGCCTGCGGATCGGCCATCATCGAAGGCCAGCTGTTCGTATACTACGGCGGTGCCGACCAGTACGTGGGAGTCGCTTCCACCCCCCTCAAGAAGATCCTCGATGCCCTTAAGAGCGGGTAGTTTTATTGCTGCGAAATAGACTTATAGTATAATACGCTCCATGCCGTCAGACCGGGACCGGTTTTCCTACGAAGCTGTTTATGAGAGGGGACTATTGTATCTGATCCAGCCGGGACTGGACGGGAATACTACCAGGTCAATCCGATACACGCTGGAAGATAATCTGCGATTTTTCCTCTTACCGCAGGGATTGATGGCAGCTGCAGGAAAAGCCTGCTTCCAAACTGTCGACGAGATCGGGAGAATTCTCAGAAGGCGATTGCCGGGCTGGGAATTCGAAGAACCCCTGTACAGACTGTCAAAAACGGTTCCCGATGCAGGCGGCCGGAATCCTCAGAGCGGCCAGTTCATGCTCAGGATCAGCCGGCCGAATCTGCCGGCCTCGGCAACACTCGATTTGGCATTTTACCTGTTCGGGGACATACCTGAAGAGCCGGGCCGGGTGTACATACCGCCGGATTCGGAACCGATGGAGGCAATCATAACCAAAAGCCGGGACATCATCCCGGTCGTCATCGGGGACGGTGAGTTCACTCCCCGGATGCTGACGGAGATTTACCGGATACGCCTGGGTGATCCGGAAGTGACTCTGGAGTATGAGGAATCCTTGCCCGTTCCTGAGAGGGATTCGGGATTCCGGCGGGAACGGAAGTAATTAGTTGTCGTGTTGATGAAATGTGCTGAAAATAAATATATCCGGGGAAGTGTCAATACCAATCCCGGAATATGACGTGATCGGAAAAAATTGAAGTTTCAGTTCGGGAATGTTATATTACAGGTCTATTAGATATGGCTTTACAGCTCGAGAAATCAAACTTAATTCACGGTTTCGAGCCTGATGATAATTCACTTGTCATAAGCGTAAGTCACCCGGTTCATGACAGGGAAGACCAATTAACCGGTATTTACCTGGAAACGCGGGAAGATTTACCCGGTCACTTAGCCGTCACTTTTACCAGAACCGATCCGCGTTCCAGCAAGCTTCTATCCCCGGTTGAGACAATTCAGCTGGAGATAACCTGCACCGACCCGGAAAAAGACCTGCCCGTAGTCCGGCAGCTGCTGATGGGTGCCGGCCGGGTATTTGGTGTTTCGGATGTAATACCCACCCATCTGGTAGTCTGGTCCCTGGAAGACACGCTGGCCGAGGGCAATACGGACGACCTGAGCCAACTGTTCGCACTTTTCAAAGAACAACTGCGCAGCAAATTCAGAGAAATTGTCTGGCATCACCTGAACCTGGAAACGCTGGATTTCAGCGACCTGGCAGAGCCGGCACCCGGTGACCAGGTACAGGTCTGACTGAGTAAGGCCAAAAGTTAGACTTTTAACTCTTAATTGAATATTTCGGGAGCCGGGAGTATACTCCGCTATCATACGGAGGAAATTATGAATATTGCGACTGAAAATGCCAACGGTGCTTTAGGTACAGAAACAGTGATTGAGCTGCATGCCAGCGGTTTATTGGAGGGGGGATGGCGAAACGCCAGAATAGTACTTTTTCAGAATCATAAGGAGGAGGGCAGATTCGTACTTGAGGTAGACTCGGACGGGTACGAAAACGGAGTACGCAGAGTGGACGGTGCCGAGGAAATCGAATTTAACATAACCGATCCGTCGCACGATATTCCGGTATTAATGAGTCTCGCTGATGTCGTCCGCGGAGTTTATCAGTATACCCCATTGTCACTTTCTGATGTTACAGGAGTGATAAGTCGGGCAATTGAACAGAATACCGAAACTGATCCCGATACTTTCGCCGCCATTGTCGCCCGCAGAATTGCAGAGCTTAATGGTAAGTTTCCGGAATTTGCCGAACATATGATACCGGCAGCACCGCTAGCTGGGGATGCTGTATAACAGACAAAGGTAAGCGATAAAGATTTCAGAGATGACAATTGATAATTATTTTGGGTAAGAGTAGACTATAGGTTCAATAGGGAGGAATATGACGATCACAATGGAACAGAACTCCGGCAACGGATCAGACGGACAACGGGAAGAATGGTATCTGCGGAAGACACTTCTCAGACTGCCTGTATACCGGGATACGGAAAACCTGCGGCGCCATGCAACCGTCAGTCTCGAGGTAACTCCGGGTGGGGAGCGGTATTACCTTAGAGCACAGTGCGATACGGACAACCCGGCAAAACGTACCTGGGAAGCGGCTCATGAAATCGGATTTACCGTTACCGATCCGTTAACCGAAGAGCCGGCGCTCAATCTGTTGACACGGGTGGTCGCCCAAGTGTACCGCCGGACGGACAGTGTAACTTTGGAATCACTTACAGATCCGATCGGTATTGCGCTTGCGGAAGTGGACTCATTTAATAATCTGGGACCTTTTTCCGTAGCCCTCGGCAGACAGCTTGCCATAGTCGACGGCATGGATCTGCAGTTCGCCGGTAATCTCGCTATCGGTAATACGGCGGAGGCTCTCAGCAGCGGTAATTACGTAACGGTCTGAGCCGTGAAAAAACCTTACTGCACCGGACGCATATAAATTCGGGCGCACAGCCCGATGCAGTAAGGCAAATTGCCGGGGAGACTACATGTTAATGTCGTCATCGGGTCCTTTAAAAATATCCCGGAGAGCCTTAATATAATCCAGAATCCGCTTCCCGGGACGGGTTTCAAAAAAATGAGCCAAGGCCAGAGCTGTTGCCAGATATAATACCCCGATTATGACCTCTATAATAAATAATCCGAAATATACAAAAGCTACGAGGACCCACTGATTCACCCCGAAGTACTTATAGTACTCCAGGATTTCGCCCAGTGGACCGATTAAAACAAGTGCATTTAAGAATTGTGGGATAATTATTAAATTGACGTCCTTGAGGCGGATGGCCTCAACGAACGAAATTCCGCCAACTATAAGGACAACTATTGTAATCAGTATTTCCGCTTTTATTTCTGCCATTTTTCACTCCATATTTCATTCCGGATAGCCTGAAGTCCATTCGTGAACTGCAAGTTGTCCGGAACGAAAAAAATCCCCGGCATGGTAAAGTGCGCATATCCGGTACATCGGACGCTCAGATCCAAATTCCGGATAGAAGCCGATTTTATCAGATTTATGCTATAGGATACAAATCTGACCACTACAACGGTGTTTCAGAGTGGGTGTCTTAGTAAACCGGCAGATTTATAATCGCTAAACCGGCAATTGGGGACGTTCTTCCCAGGCGGTGAAATATCCGAGTGACCACCACTGCAGGAGGGCAAGGGCTCCGGCGGGGGACATACCTTCAACTGCGTACAGACGGAATACGGTATCCGGCCCACTAGAGTCATGACCGAAAGCAGCCAGAGCCACCGGCCAGCCGTTTGACCCGCACACATCTGCGTGATTCTGAAACAGGCCGTCATCCCACTGATCCATCCGGGCCAGCTCTTCCGGCGGCATCGTGCTTAACAGGAGGCCGGCGTCGAACTGCCGTTTCATTTTAAGCATCAGAGGATCTGTTTCAGGTGCGGCGTAATCGTGGTAGAAGTTGAATCCTCCGGAGTAAAGCCTGGCAAACAGGGCGATATATGATACAGGGTGGAAATCAGTCGTCGGCCGGCTGACGTCCAGTGAATAGACAAACGGTTCCCGGGTGAATGCCCCGTAATGATCGAAAGGATCAAGCGGATTAGGGTTTTCCTGAAGCGACATGATTCTGTCAGGTATCCCGGGGCAGATGGGATTGTCCAGGATGAAATTATACCAGATGGCCCGTTTTGGCGCTCTATGTAACTTGTGAATATATCCGATTCTCCGGTGTTTTACCCTGGATTTATATTACGTTCTTAAACAACATAGTATAATTTCTGTAAACTGATGTTTATATGTCTGAGAAGAAAGACCTGCCTTTTGCCGAAATTACTCTGGAAGGGGGAGGGAAGATCAATACTGATATGAATTCCGGGGAGATGCGTGTAGCATGGGAAAAATTCTGGACAGGAGCACGCTTCAGTAAATCTAATCCGAGGAAGCAACTGAAAGCAATTGCCTCAGCGCAGAACGTTGGGAAAGAAACGAAGCACCGGAAGTCCGGGAGAGCAAAGACGCGGGGAAAGATACGTTAAGGCTGATACTGGTGTTCCGGTATCGAGTCCCACGACTATCCGTCAGACTAATAGCACTTTCTGCAGTCATCACAAAAGTTAGCATATGCTAACAATTGTGATGTGAGCGATTCCGATAATTTCAGTAGCTTGCGAAATGATGAAGGGGGAACATACCTTATCTTACGAAATGTTGAAAGGGGAACATGCCTTTGATAATTTCTTAAAAAAAAGCTGTGTTGGTGTCTGATTTGACAGGCCCGCTCCGGGCGTGCCCGGAGCGGGGCAGGGGGGGATTTTAATCGCTACCCATACGATCCAAAAAGATTTATTTCAATTGGTCCTTCTTCAGTTCCCATCCCGCCTGCGAAATAAGGGCGGAGTGAAGTTATGCTTGTGCTCTGGCCAATTCTTAATGGTTCGCATGCCGGATGTGATGCGATATAAACTTCAATACCGGATTGCGGAATTTGTGCAGCAGAGCTTAGAGCGCCTTCCAGTGAGGAAACGCTCGGAATTAGCACAAACAACCACTGCGCGCTGCCCTGGAGCTTTACGAAAACATTATAGAGCTCTTCGTTTATTCTGTACCATGGAGATAGACGAGCTCCACAATCGCAATATTCGTCCGCCCCCGAGCATTCTGTTCCGCATTCTGAGCATATTACAACAACGCCGTTCATTTTTCCCTCGATTCTGCTTTGAATGGATGAATTTTAGTAATAATAGGACGATTTTATCGTATCGATAAGCACCTCCTTTTCCCTGACTGTTTTCTTCAACTTTGTTAATTTCTAAAAGCATCTCTAATAGTAAAACCCAGCCCCCATATTCCCATCGGTACGGCCAAGAACCAAAGTATTACAAAGACCGTAACCTGAGTGAGGACTATAATTAGCAAAGATAGTGCGACCATCCACGGTCCACCAAGACTCTTCTCCGGGCCAAATGTATCGTCCAAGACTATTTAAACCCATCAATACCAACATCGCATAAATGGCCAAAATTCCGCCGACTAACTGAAAGCAGGCTTCAACTGCATAAAAACGTATGTACCGACCAATGAAGATGAGTACAATCATAAATATTTTCCATAACAGAGATGTTTTGTTCCCGTCCATGATATGCTCCAAAATGTACGAATATTTTCTGGCTTCGGGATGACACTTAAATATTAAATGCCCTCCGGAAGCCAGTGAGGAGGCGACACCAACACAGCTTGTTAAAGTGCGTCAGACCGGTATATCTGCGCTAAGTGCAGGTACCGGCGGATTTCGCCCGCAATTGTAGAAGATAATAAGTACGTAGTCAATGTTATAGGATAAATATACCTTTAGATTAACACATATCCGGCAGCAGGGCAGGGGACGGGAAACAAGTATTCGGTATACTGTATACAGTATTCAGCATGCATGCCGAGCGTAAATATCTGATTAACTTAATAGAATAAGTACAAAAAAATGCATAATTTATTTACGAATGCTTAGTTTGAAACGATATAAAATGGTAAACTGAGAAAGTATGGAACTGGGAATGTTTGAACACGCAAAGAAGGTCGAACCGGTGAAGGCAGAGATTAAACCCGAAATGTCCGCAGAGCGGACTGAAATCCGGCCGGAAGTGACTCCGGAATCCGGAAAACCAGAAGGAAAGATTGTACCGGTAATTCCGGAAGTACCCGAAACGGAACCTGTTGTTCAGGCAGAACCGCGGGCTGTTGTAGCAGTCAGGGACAGCGGGGCTAAATACGATGCGTTATACGCCAAAATTGCCGAAAGCCGGCATGGGAAGGGACCGCTGGCCAAACACGATGAAGCGCTGATCGTATCCGCGCGGCTGCGGGAGCGGGTAGCGGCCGGTGAACGGCCGGTGCTTCTGGAAGTCGGGGCCAACCAGGGGGAATTCCTGGACAAAGCCGCGGAAATTCTCGGCAAAGACCACTGTATAGGTTTGGATGTTAACGAAGCGGCACTGGCGGTTGCCGCGGAAAAGGGGTTTGCCACCATTAACGCCGACGCCCGCCGCATTCCGCTGCCCGAAAATTCTGTCGATATCATCACCTGTGAACATACGGCCGAGCATATACCGGACGTTCAGGATTTCTACCGGGAAGCCAATCGGATCCTCAAGCCCGGCGGGGAGCTCCATGTCCTGGTGCCACCCAACCTCGGCGGACTGGAAACCATCCGGGTGGCAGCGGAGTCTATGCCGGCAGACTATGCCAGCGGGAATGCGGTTATCGACCGGATCAGACCGCTGAAAGCCTGGTCCTATGCCCGCAAACTCCATTGTAACCAGTACGGTACGATTTTGGGCGGGGCCGACAGGCAGACGCGGGGAGTGCTTGATAAATATCAGATTCCGCTGGAAGTCTCAGGAGGCAGGTGGGACGGGGAACTGTCAAGCCTCCTGGTGCTCCGGAAACCGGTTGCCGGCTGAGAGTCGAATGAATACTCCGTAACCGGGATAACTTTTCTCCTTAAGGATCTTCGTCAGTCCCCTTTTTTAGGATTTATTAACGTCGCACAATCTATCATCATTTTGCGATACTTCAGAAGTTACCGCAAAATGATGCGTCTATATAAAGGTAGGGGAGTTAAACAGACTGTCATGACAGCCTTAATCACAATTCTGTGCATGATTCGCCCGATCCGGACGATGATTTTATGTCGATAGACGGAATTTATAACGGAAAATCCGGTCCGATCCGGCAAAATTTTTCGGGATTTATCCCGGGGACTGCCGTCCGCCGGAAAGAGTCAAGATTTTCAGGTCAATACAGGGGCTCACAGCTTAACCGGGTCTGCCGCAACTAAATGTCAGAAGTTTTCACGGAATCCGGTTCCATGGGCAATTTTTAAAAATATTCTTTGTGTAAACAAATTTGAAATTGTTTATCGAATGAAATCCGTTACTGGCAAAACATCTGAATAATAAATTTTTTGTAGTCAGTAGTTTCTGATTGCGGTAAATCATAAGAGGCAATGCCCGCTACGCATGAAGCTATAGCGGGGTAAGCGGGTAAACCTATAACGATATAGTAATTACTATAGGAAATAAATTAGCAGGAAACGATACTTCCTTGATGAATTTGAGCTAGTGTGATATATTAAGCAAATTCAAATCGCATTTAACTATGACAGTTGAGTTGCTTCCTTCAGAAGAGATTACAACAGATTACGACCCGGTGCTGGAACGTGATCTTCAACGGGAGACAGTCGTACGTGAACTGCACGGCGGACAGAATGAAATAACCCACTTCATCCTTGAAAGGTATGCGGATAGCAATCCTGATCAGGCGGTTATCACAATTGTCAGGTGTTTTCAGGATAAAACAGGTGATTTAAACGAACCTGAGATTATTCAATATGGTGTTACGGTCACGGAACCCGAAACGGAACTGCCGGTAATTGCCAGGCTGTTGACCGGAATCGGACGAATCTACAGCGCAGCGGAAGTCCTGAATCTTAATGCAGCAGGACATCTGCTGGAAGGCGCGCTTAAACCCGGATCCGTAGATAATGTAACAGAGGTGCCACGCCGTTTGCAGATGGCACTGGATGGTTTTTTAGAATTGTTTAACTCGAATGATGGTATGTCCTCAGAATTAGCCCGGCTCGATTTCAGCGATTTGGCGGCTCCGATAGTTCCTGCCGCTCCTTCCGTAGTATAAGTTCCATCGCCATGCCTCCCCTTTCGGTAACTCCCGGTTCATTTTAATCCGCTCTAAAATACTTAGATCAGCCTGAATATACTATAGGATTATTTTGAACAAATGCTGAGGTGATTGCGGCTTTGTTATACTGGATATGCCCGTGAATACGGTTATGTTTTTAGTAATAGTTATTGCCACCTTACTTTTTAGTGCGCCTGCCGTAAGGGCTCAGGCGCCGGTATTTAACATCGCTACTACCTTCGAAATCGTCGATGATCAGGCAGTAGACGGCGACATCATGTCCCTGTCCGAGGAAACCAGCACGGTCACCCGATCCACCAGAACCGGTGATAACAAGATGTACGGCGTACTGGTCGAGAAGCCGGAAATCGTCTACCGGACCCGGCCGGATATCCCGATCGCCCGCTCCGGCACAGCCATGGTGAACGTTACGACTCTCGGCGGACCGATCAAGGTCAGCGACTACATCACCTCCTCACCGATTGCCGGCAAAGGCCAGAAAGCCCAGGAGCTGACCGGATATATGATCGGGGTGGCTCTGGAGAATTTTGACGGGACCGGCGGTACCAGCGTGGATCCGGCTGGAGCGGTTAAGGGCGGCAAGATTAACGTAGCAATCGGTATCGGACCGGCCTCGCCGATCCTGATCCGGGCGGCCGGAGGCGCGCTCGGTATCGTCCGGCAGATAGTCAACGCCATCTGGTACAACATCAGCCAGTCGCGCCAGCTGGAGCGGCTGATCCGGTTTTTGCTGGCGGCACTATTGGCCTTACTGGTCATCTATATCAGCTACCGGACATTCGGCAGAAATATCACCAAGGGCATGGAGGCCATGGGCCGCAATCCCCTGGCGAGAAACAGCATCCAGGCCATGATCATCCTGAACGTGGTCCTCATATTCGTAGTCGCCCTTGGGGGAATTATCCTGGCACTTCTGATCATCAGCCTCTGATGTTGTGTACTTGGATAGTCGTAATTATTACCTATAGTTGTATAATTTACCCATAGTATGAAAAATGAGGTATTTCCATTGCATTGGCCATATTCAGAGTCATTTCTCCGGAGCGTGGTGTCTGTATTATTTGACACCCGTGCCCAGCAGAAGGAATTCGTATCGATGGACAGTTATAATCCGCAGCTGACAACTTTGATTTATTTACACGCAACCAAATGGGATCGCCGGATTATTGACGGAGCTGCATTTGACTTGCCGGCATACTATAGATCAGCAGGATTGGCCCACCTGATCATCCGGATGAATGCCGGACTAACCGGCATGAACATCCGGGTACCGGACTATATGGCTGAACGGTATTTCCTGTCCCAGCCGGATGGACCTGATCCGGATGCATACCGCGGGGTACTCGAAACAGGCATGAAGCAATATAATCCGGCCTTTTACCGGTTTATAGATGACCAGGTCGGCATTGCGTCGCTCGGATTGGAGCAAATTATGGGCATGGCGGATATCGCGATACCTATTGGAATGGCAGCCGGTTATGGTAGCGGTATCTCCGGTGAAGACGGCACGGGACCGAATCTTGACTACTATCTCTACTTCGATGATTCATAGTAATCCGGTTAAATTAAAAATTTGCGGAAATGTGATTGATTTTGTCAGGTATCTGTATTACTACGAAGTATTCTGATTGGCTTCTAGCAGGAATATTGAAGCTGACGACAACGGTTAACGATATTCATTGCTATTCTTTATATCTTTATGAAATAGTATGATAGACTGATGAATCGGGAGCAGGCACGCATGAAGAGACGTGATGCGTCTCAGACACGGGCGCCTGCTCCCGGAAGATACGGTTCAGTTATAGTCAGGGATAATCAAGAACGGTCGGACCCATCCGGTTGGCAAATATTGCCAGCGCCAGCAGGCGCAGCGAATCCCCGAAATACTGGTCGACCGGATGGTTGATTACCGTTTGCAGCACCTGCTGCCGGTAGGCAGCATCATCGCTGACCGCTGATGCCGTCAGGGTGCCGCTGATGAATGTCAGCTCCTGATAGTCAACCAGCGGCCGGCCATCAAGGGTATAGCCGGCAACCAGATTGCCGCGCTGCGACTTGAAGAAACCGTTGATCAGGCTGAGGTAGCCTGATATCCGGTTTCCTGAAGACGAACCGCACAAGCCAAGTGCCTGGGCATAAAACAGCGGGTAGCGGGTAGCTACCCAGCTGTAAACATAGGACTCTTCGCCCCGTGCTTCAGACGGTAAGCTATCGATGTCCATGAAATCAGGCACCAGGCCGGTGGTGCCGGCAGGGCTGACGGTCATTAAGTTATCTACCAGGTTTAACGAATTGAACAGCACCTGGTTCCACCGGTCATCGCCGGTAATACCGGCGAAGACCGGGTAATACCCCGGACGGGTGTATGCGAGGCTGACTCCATCGGTCAGGCTCCAGGCATCGCCCCCTTTGAGGACTAGCTTCTCCGGATCGATGTCATAAGCCATGACCGCGTTGATCATGGACTTCATGTCGGATTCGTAGCCGCCCCAGGTTCGCTCAGCCAGGTATAGCGCCCAAGCAATATCCTGGTCGCCGTCTGAGGCCGAGTCGGTTTCCGGTACCTTTCCGTCCGGCATAATCTGCCATGACATGAGACCGTTCTGATTAAGGTATGTTTTGGCATAGCTCCAGAGACCGTCAAACGTAGTCTTATCATTCGCCAGGACTGATAGCAACATCCAGTAGCCGATCCCCTCGGATACCGTTGAGTCTTCCATTTCCGGCGTCCGGACGCGAAGAAATCCACCCGCTCCTTCGGATGTGATATATATATTCCGAAGCTGCGGGTATAGGGTACCGAATACTTGCCAGGCAAGATCACGTTCCTCCGGTGTGGTGCGTACGCATGCCGGTATTTCAGGAGGAATTGTAACCACGGAGGTAGCCATCGGGATCAAAGTCGCAGGCGCAGCAGTTGGCTGGATTGTCGGAGCTTGGGTTGGGATAGCCGTCGCGGCCGGCGATGGCGTTCCGATTTCTATCCACATCGCAGGTGTTGGATTTGCAGCCGTGGGTGAGCTGCAGGCGCCGAGGAGCAGCGCCAGAATAATAAGAACATGCGTCAATCTGATCTTCATCGTGTTTAATCCCTTTCAGTTTGTCTAAAGTCGGATACGATGGCACGGGGAGGATCATGCCGCCGTATCCGACAAATCCCAGCACTATGCTTACCTCGAGCCGCCCCGCCTATGGTGGGTACGCTCTTGAGGGGCGCAAGTGCGGGATTGAAGGTTACTAAACTCACAAATAAGAATTTGTTCGTTAACTAACCGATCAACTGAACCGTATTGGTAAGGTGCGAACCGCCGGACTCCGGCTCAAGCGAAGGCGGCGGCTATAGTCTGAAATATTGGATAGTTCATTTTATATACGGGCAGTTACCGTTATTGCAGTGGGATTTGGCAAACGGGGCAGAAGAATCAAAAGAAGTATACATCGGGAATGCTGACTAAACCAGTATAAGCTATTAATTAGCTATTAAAGGCCACCACTCAGGAGATAGCTGGCTGGTTGAATACGGCCAGGCTCATGTAAGATGCCGGTTTCTTTGCTTGCGCAAGGCCAGGCCTTGCGCAGCTAAACAGAATATGTATTCAGTTTCCGATCAGGCTATAGAGGGCGTCGGAAATACTCTCCCTGCCGAGTTCCGGAAACCGGTTTTCGGCTTCCTTCACTATCCGGGATATGGATATGTGTTTGCGGCTCCGGGCCTGCCCGTCCATCAGGACCTCCGACCTGTTTTTCACCGTAATCCACTCGAAGTCTTTCCGGACGCGGGTAAGCTCCGCCTGGATCATGCTTCCGAGATCCCGGAGAAGCATAAGTTTTTCATCGATTTGTCGGTTTTTCATAGGATAAATATTAAAAGATAACCTATAATTATACTATTTAGGACTAACAATGTATAGCCCTATGTGCTTTTGATTTACCATACTGATCAGCTCCGGATTAACGGTGGATGATCAGATGGATAAAGGCCAGCAGTAGGCACAACGCGAATATGAAATCCGCCTGGGTAACATGCCCCCCGACCGCGAGAGCTTCCATAAGCTCCTTTCCATTCTTGGCCGGTGGTAATTTCGTGCTGACGTGGTGTCGCGGCGGCCGGACTTCCGGCCCATCCGTCAGACTGAGGCTGTCAGACGATAAGGCGTTGTTAGAATACGTTTGTATTATACCGCAAATGTCACGTTCTGGCAAGATGACGGACCCAATCGGAGGATATCGGACTGTGGCAATTTTGGCGATCCGGATAATGGAGTGCTAAGATTTGGTTATCGGATCATTATGACAGTATAAATCAAAGATTAACGGCTACGATACAAAGTAAAAAATGCTGAAATCTTACTGGTAGTGCTTTAGCAATAGCAGTACGGATAAAAATGTTACACCAGTAATTAATATTACCGGATACCCGAGGTGTGAATCTACTTCACACCCGGTGTGTAGGATTAATTACCGCCAGACGTTAATCGCCTGGATCCGGGCTTTACTGGATTTCACGAAACCTTCATCATCAAATCTGATATCCTGTTTTTCACCGATATGGCTGCCAAGTACCGCGATCGTGAATTCCGGTTTACCCATGAGGTTTTCCAGATGCTCCTGGGGATTATCGAATTTGACGTTTATACTCCGGGCAAAGGTTTCGTTGACCGGGGTGGTAACCGGCTCTCCTTCATCGGTAATCATGTCCATGTAAGGCACTTCCTTGACCGACAGGATTTTCCCCTGGTCATTCCGGATCACCCGGTCTGTCCGGTAGATATTACCGTTTTTGACGGTACTGAAGGTAATACTCGCCGGATTGCTGGCTGCGGGATCAAGGGATACGGCTCCAAGATCAGCTGTGTAGCCGGCAATTATCATGGGTACTCCGGTGACTGTTGCCAGATGATCCGGTAACGTGGCTAGGCCGATCGTGTTCGATTCGGATCTATCCGTATGCGGGACGAAGGGATACCGGGCTTTAGCCAGAAAATCATATACCCTTTGCAGGATTTCCGGTGCGGGAGCAGTATCCAAGTCCGGTCCTGCCAGAAATAAATCTAATCCCTCAGCCATATTTGTATTATAACCAAGTGCCAATTCTGAAGCTTCCAAAATATTAGCCTCGCAAGGGGACGCCTTTCGAGGCTGGAAATCAGACCTGCAATACTTCACAACCTGTATGTAGGAATTTCGGAATTCTCCCCGAGGTGTGAACCTACTTCACACCCGGTGTGTGGAGTGTAGGATTACACCGGTTCTGTGGGAATACCTTTTGCGATGCTCGGAGCGCTGTCAAGTCTGTTTCAGATTTGCAGATAATAACCGTAGATTTGGTTAATCAGTTCGTTAACTGACTCCAACCTGCCCGTCGTAATGCGGCGCTCTTGATGTCCCATCAGTTTCAGCTGATCCATGATGTCCGATGCGTCCCATCCGTATGGGCCGGTACCGTTGGGAAGCGCGGGTTCTAGCATATCTGTTAGGGTGGTTACTGACGACCTATCGAGCTTAATCCTGACGACTCTGCTGCCGTTTGCGCCGTCAATAGTGACTTCTGACGGCTCTCCTGTTTCGGCATATCCGAATTTGATCTGACCAATTTTCACACCCCACCTGATCGCCGCAGATACGTAAGCGGGAGCAATTGTGGGTGAATATTCATCTTGCATTCCCACAACCGCAGTAGGCACGCCGGCATTGCCGCTGAAAGCTTCGTAGTAAGTAAGCAGCGCATCGATTTCGCGCTTATCAGGAACAGCTGCTTGTCGGCGAAATAATTCCGGAAGGTTCATAGCAATAACTTTTATAGGATATAAATTATAACTACTTATTGACGACCGTTGGGAGCTATTATCCGTGGGAACTTGGATAATATTGAGAAAGTATATGTTTTAAGACAAAAATGTCAAGGGGTAAGTCTGAAGTTAGCCGAAAAGAAATTTACGATTTTATGGCAATAAAAATGGCCGGACGGCGAGGAAGGATCCCCAACGGCCGTCCGGCCAAAATGTCGTAAACAGTTAGGCTTCTTTTGGTCGACTGAAATAAAGCATAAGTAAGAAGGCACTCAGAACCACAATCAGCAGTGCCACCCATTTTACTATTATTATGGGTTTCGGGTGAACCGAAACCGTTCCGACCGCAGCGGCCGGGAAGGCAAATTCTGCCTCTCCGCGGACGTCGATTTGCTCCTTCACCTGTCCCTCAAGACAGGTATAAGGCAGTCTCGTGCCCAGGGGCTTGGCGGTCGGGACACTCTCGATCCGGCGTCCGTCGACATAGAGGAAAAATCCTCCGCCGGAACTACAAGCCTTGAAATTTCCGGTATATCGAATGTAGTAATTATTCTTTATCCAGATCTGTTGATCTCTGATGATCACGACTTTTGGCCAGAGTGCTAGCCAAATAGCCACTACAATAACGGGTAGCGTAATTCTAAGAATTATCCTTAGTGTGTTCGACATTTTCCTCACTCCTTTTTTTGACTGGGATTTATAGCCGACGGGGAAGGGAACGAGCCTGTCATTCCCTTGCCGGTCGGCTAAAGTGAGGCTGTTTTCAATGTGCCGGGATTTGAGTAAGTATCCGGATTATCAGTGCTTAATACCGGTTCCGGACGGATCCTCGTATCCCGTAGTGTTTGACTTGGCGGTATGATATCAAATATTGCCTAGCCGGTAAATCCGGATGTAGTAAATTGGTATGCAGCTATGTACGGATACCAGGCCTAAAAATTGTCTATATAAGTTATATTATTTAATATTTTGATATAATTAGATATGAGCCATGAACAGCCATCAGGATTCGAACCGGACGATATCGTATACCACGGGCCATTCACCCTGAATTTCAGGACCGGGATGTGCCTCCGGCCGGACGGAGAAGTAGTGCATCTGGCACCCCGGATGATGGATTTATTTCTCATGCTCAGAATTCATGAGTTAAGAAGTATCGAGGAACTGATGAGCACGCTGGGCGAGTTTGACGACGCAGCTGCCAGCCTCAGGACAGGGCACGAAATCAGCGGTATTACGGTACGGGAAGACACGTTGAGGGTAATGATTTCGTCGCTGCGGAAACTGCTGGGACCGGACGCGGTCCTGACCACCTGGGGTTTCGGGTATTCGCTGAATCCGGTAGCGTCTACGGATCTTTTTGAAAGTCAGGCTGAGTAATTGTTCGCCTCAAATTAATGCATTATATTATATCTTAATATATATTTGGATATAATAAGATATGATTCATGAATTGCCTTCCGATTTTATACCTGAACGCACCGTCTCCCATGGCAGTACTGGGTAGATGTTGAAAATGGTTTATGCCTGACTCCTAATCACAGCATAATACAACTGACGCGCCGGCTGATGGAAGTTTTTATGATGCTCAGTACTGATAAAGTCCGCAGCGCTGAAGAACTTGCCAGGATGCTAGGTCAGATTAAAGATGCCCATGTGTCATTTGAGGCTGATAGGGAAATCAGCGGTTAGGGTATCTGAAATTACTGTAAGTGTGGCAGTTAATCTGCTCAGAGGGCGATTGGGCGAAGATGCGATCGTGACCAGGCGGGGATTCGGGTATTACCTGAATCCGGAGGCTCCTGGTGATTTTCCTGAGGATCCGGTGTAAGTTTGAATTCGTTAACCAACCATCAAAAATAACCGCGGCGAGATCTGATCCAATCCTAATAACATCCTTCCCCAGGATTGAATCGGCCCGGCCGCGGTTTCTTGTGTGGGGGTTTCCCCTCCGGTCCGGCTTAATTTAGGTTGATACCATTAAGTAGTGCGTCCGGACCGGATGTATCCCACACCCAGTTATCCAAATTATTTTCCCGGTATTTCCGGGAGACGATCAGTACTTTTTTCCCGGCAAGCGGACCGCAGGGTATGGAAGCTGCTTCCAGTTGCGATTCGCAGCCTTCAAAGGCTAAAAACAGTTGGATCGTAAGGATATCCTGTTTTGACAGCATGCTGTCAAGCGGGATTCCGATTACGGACCCAACTGCAAGGTCATGCGCCGGCCTGATCACCAGCGCATGTAAAAGGGGATTCAGGTTCATTTTTCCTCGCAAGTTGAAGGATGGGAGCCGGCGGGTAGACACGCCTGCTTCCGTCCTCCAATAATGGGAATACCTAACCGGCAGTCTGGAAATGTGCGTCTGACGAGGTGCAGTGGAAACCTGAAGATGTTTCCTGTACACCGAAAGAAAAAATATAATACCAATGATTGTAAGAATATGCAAGAGGTGTTCATTTTTTGTCCGCCAACCCGCTTCGCCGAAGACGGTGAGTCGAGGCGGGAGCTCCGGCGATGCGAGCCGGCGGATTTGCTCAGCGCAAAAATGGAGTGCCCATTTCTTTGCTCACCCAAAGAAATGGGCGAAAGAAAGGGTGCCCCGGACGGGAGTATTCCACGGATTCTCTTCCTCCCTCCGGCCGGTACAGAACCCGCTTCATCAGTTCCGGAGTCTGTCTGTCAGGAATACCTGCAATTCCGGGAAAGTCTGCTTCCTGACTTGCCGGCCTCTGGTCGGAGGGAATCCTGAGGAATACTTCCGGCGGGGTTAATACTTAAATACCTATATACCTAAATACTTATATACCTAATTTCTACGAATACTGAATGCAAGTTTCCGGCTTATAGTCATTGACTATGTAAAAGCGCGGGTTTTATAATCCGGTTATTCCCTGAAACTTTAGGGGCGGACATTAATAAAAGCAAAGGAAAAGAGCGTCCCCGTAGCTCAATTGGCAGAGCAGGAGGTTGTGGCCCTCTTGGTTGTGGGTTCGAAGCCCGCCGGGGACTTCTAGCAGAGATCCGGCAGATGCCAGGTCTCTGTGAGGATTCTCTCCCTGCAAGTGGTCTGCGGGCCCGGACAACCCGCAGGCCAGAAAATACGTGTCCCGTTATGCGGGACACTTATACATGGATTGGTTGCTAATCGGTGCACCAGTAAAACTGGGGGTTCGAATCCCGCCGATCCGCGTAGCGCCGGGTACCCTGCCTATCCGGCGTGAACAACAGCGCAGGTCCTGCACGCCCGGGATTTACTCCTTTGACCGGGAGGACCTGCGTCCGAAACAACCACGGCCCACCCTGGGCGAACGCGGGGGTTAACCGGCCGTGTTGTCAGGGATCGGCTTATTTCCTCGGGAGCGAGGAGACGGTCCCGCTGTGACCGGGCTTGAGAAGCTTTTTTTATTGGATTTATCGGTAAAAGCTCACTCGGGCCCGGGAACTACAATAGCGCAGTCAAATCTGACGTCGTCGGCTCCGGCCGGCAACTGATGAGATGGCTGCGTTTTTTTGTTTTTATGAATTCATTCCCAGGACAAACATGGATACTGCTGAATATTGAGTGTATCGTTTCGTCTTATAGTGTTGACGATTTACCAAAGCGCCTATATAATGGCGGAATCCTGCTTTTTCTAAAACCTTTTAGAAAAAGTTGCTCTAGCACGATCGTGTGCCTGTAGCTCAGTTGGCAGAGCAATCCCCTGATAAGGGATGGGTCGGCGGTTCGATTCCGTCCAGGCACATTCGCTCTTTTAATTTTTTGCTTTCAGTCCCCGTAGTTCAATTGGCAGAACGGCGCCCTGTCAAGGCGCGCGTTGCGGGTTCGACTCCTGCCGGGGACATCGCTTAAGGGGGGAATTTCCGAAGTTGGGGACGTAGCGCAGCCCGGCAAGCGCGCCTGCTCTTTAAAAGCAGGAGGTCATCGGTTCAAATCCGATCGTCCCCACCTCTGCTTCTTCCTACCCCGCATGGTAGACACCCTGTGGTGTCTACCTGAAAATTTCCTGACCGGAACTGAAGGCGCCGGTCAAGTTAAAACCCCGGGTCTGCACGCCGATTTGTCGGATTTACCGTTTTAAGCACCGACAATATCGGAGACCCGGGAATAACAATCCGCGCAGGTGTGAATGGCTATCTAGCCATTTGCTTTACTCATTCCGAGACTGCGTTTTTTTATTGGGAAACGCGAAGACCGGAGTGGAGATCAGGTCAGGTGACGGAAGTCGATGATGGTGAACAGGAGCCCGTCAGGATTAGCAGTTATAATAACATCTTCAGGGGAAATAACCGCCCTATCAGCTTCACTAAAATTCAGGTGATCACTCAGGTCATACTTGATTTCGTTAAGTACTGCGTCCAGAGTATTACGTAATTCGTAATTCTGCCGGTTTTCGAAGAGAAACCTGAATATCGGATTTTCAAGATCCTTAGCATCCGGATGCATTGCCAGGCCTGATTTTTCGTAATTTAAGAGCTGATTCAGGCTGAATCCGGGAACATCATCCGATACGGCCACCTGACATTCCCGGCAGTTGTGGACTGACTGTTCGATGCGTTTGATTTTGGATCCGGCAAACGCGATCGGGATCATGACGTCACCGCTGGCGGACAGAAAATCAGTGTTTCTCAGATGCCGGCCATCCAGAATGCCCGGCTCGAAAGACAGTTCATCTGCCCGGTGGCCGGCCAAAAAATCAGCGGCCCGGACGGATTGCCGCTGATATCGGGCGACCACCTCCTTTGGGCTGTACCGGAAAATACTGTAACGGGCGAAACCGGGGACAATTACTTCCACCCTGACCCTCGGATCAACACTGTCAAGCAGATCTCCGAAGTCCGGTGGAGTTCTATCTGCATATTCAGTGAGTTTCATATCTGCGTATTATAAAGTGAAAGATGTAAGATTTCAATGCTATAGGTTATTTAATCGGAAATAGAACTTTTCGCCCATCCCTGGTTCTTAACATCAAGGCACAAAACCGTTAAACTGGACTAAAGCCTATGGAAGGGTTTCTATTCAGCCTGCTCCTCTTCCTGACCGTGACATTTGTCCTGACCCAGGCCGTCATCGTGTGGCTGATTGACCGGTCCGGCAAACGCCACACCCGCGACCATCTGGTTGACCACGCCGTCGCTCCCGAAACCCGCGCAAAATCCGAAGCCATCATCCACGAAGCGATTGAAAAGGCCGATAAAATCGTCACCGAAGCCGAACTCACCGGCGTGAAGACCCTGGCCACTGAGCGTCAGGCCGGTGAGAGGCTGGCCAAGGAGCTCCGGGGGCATCTGGACACGGTGGAAGCGGCATTTGAAGCGGAGTTTAAAAAAAGCGCGTCTACTGCCGAATCCGCATATACCCAGTTCATCGCCACGCTTGAGGAGGCCATGAAAACCCACATTACAACCAATGAGAAGCTGCTGGAGACCAAAGCCGACCAGATGATCGGGGATACCCGCAAACTCATGTCGGATCTGACAACTTCAGTCCAGTCTGATGTCAGGAAGCAGGTCGAGGAGGAGCTCAAAAGCGCCCAGCAGGAGATCACCACGTACAAACAGCAGCGGATGCGGGTGGTGGATGAGCGCATCATTGACATGCTGGAGGATGTGATCAAGGTCACGCTGGAGAAGAAGCTGTCGCTGGTAGAGCAGTCGGAACTGGTTTATAAGGCGCTTGAGGAAGCCAAGCGGGAGAACCTGTTCAAATAACAAAGTGAACTTAATAATACGTAAGTTAAGTCAAATATTTCCGAGGGCGGGGATTGATTCCCCGCCCGAAGGACACCCCGGAAGGGGGAGGCATCCCGACACAGTCGGGAGTCGGAGGGGGAAACCATCTCCGGATCCCCTGCGAATTGCGCTATGCTCGGATTAGACGCACTGATGACTACTGTACTGAAGACCTGTTATACCAGGAACGATATTTCCCGGAGACTCCGGCTTCTGCGTGATTATCTGGAGCAGAACTACTTTACCGAGAACCGGATGGATATGACCAAGTTCCTGGTCATGCGGCGGGCAACGACCGACGATATCGACGCCTTTATCGGCTGGGGGGATGACTTTTTCAAGTCATTCACCCGCAAGACCGCCTACGCGCTGATCGACAATATGACGGAGAAGGTGAAGACGCTTCAGGTAGCCAGTCTATATATCCCGTACGAACCGGTTCCGGCGGAGATCAACAAGATCGGTTCGTGGTTCCGGGGCAATATCGGTCCGACCGTGATACTCGATATCCACGCCGATCCTACACTTCTCGGAGGCTGTGCAGTAGTCTGGAAGGGGACGTACCGGGACTATTCGCTCAGGTATTACATGCTCAAGAAGCGCCAGGAGATAGTCCGGGTGATCGAGGAATACGTCTCATCATTCTATAAAGTTGCAAATTAGTAAAGTTAAAAATCTGATAATTTAGCAATCATTTAGTAACGAGTGATAAATTATGCCAATCGGATTGCCCGATAAACCCAAATCAACTGTACCAGGATCGGATACGCCCGAATTTACCAAAACCAGGAAGGAAGTCGGCTTCGTAGTATCGACCCAGGACTATATCGTCAACATCCAGGGCCTTCCCACCGCCAAGATGTACGATATCGTCACCACGAAGTCCGGTGCCCGGGCCCTGGTGTCAGCGCTGATCCGGGATAAGGTCGAGGCACTGATGTTGGACAGCGAACGGCCCAAGCCGGGAGATTATCTGGAGTTGACCGGAGAGGGATTGCGGTTGCCGCTTTCCTACAACATGTTCGGCCGGACTATCACCCCGCTGGGGACTCCTCTCGATGACCGGGCTGTGCTGCCCCGGGGAGGGGATATCCTTGACCTGGATATAGTGGCTCCGGGTATTGACGCGCGCGAGGTGGTCAACGAGCAGTTCTACACCGGCATCACCATGATCGACACCCTGATCCCGGTCGGCGTCGGACAGCGCGAACTGGTCTTGTGCGAGCCCAGAAGCGGCAAGGAGCAGTTTTTCCTGGACGTCATCCTGTCGCAGAAAGGCAAAGGCAAAGTCTGCATCTATGCGGCCGTGGGACGGTCCACGGTGGAGGTGCGGCGGTTCGCGGAGGAGGTCGAGAAATACGGCGCCAAGGATTTCACCATCATTGTCGCGGCTACCAGCGAAGAGAGTGCTCCGATGATCATCATCGCCCCGTCAGTTGCCTTGGCTATCGCCGAGTACCACCGGAGCCAGGGCAAGCAGGTGCTTCTGATCGTTGACGACCTGGCGACCCACAGTAAGTACGCCCGGGAGTTCTCGCTTCTGGCCGGCCGGGTACCTGGCCGGGAATCATACCCGGCGGATATCTTTTACCAGCACTCGAGCCTGGTGGAGCGGGCAGGCAGGTTTAACGACCACTTTGCCGGCGGATCGATCACGCTGCTGCCGGTCATCGAAACCAACATCGAGAATTTCACATCCCTGATACCGACTAACGTCATGTCCCAGACCGACGGCCATATCCTGTTTTCGGCGAGCCTGCGGGCCCAGGGCAAGTACCCGGCCATCGAAGCGGACCGCTCCGTCACCCGTGTCGGCCGCCAGACCCAGAAATTCATCCATAAGGTGCTGTCGGACAAGATCCGGCTGCTGTTGGCTGAGTACCATGAGTTGGAGCGCTATGGCCGCTTCGGCAGCGAACTTTCCCAGGAAACCCAGCAGAAAATCAAGCGGGGCAAAGTGGCCGAGGAACTCCTGCAGCAGCAGCCGCTGACATCAATCGCGCCGGAGGTCCAGATCATGATGCTGGCGCTGGTCTATACCGGATTTTTCGACTCGCGGGACGTCGAGTGGACCCGGGCCAACAAGGATAAGCTGATAAAAATACTTTCGGAGCAGGATCACTTCCGTCAGCTCGCCGGCGGGGTGATGAAAATGAAGCTGGACGAACTGATCGAACAGCTCAAATCCAACCTGAAGCCGGTGGAAGAGGGGAGCAAATGAGAAGTATTCAGTATTAAGTATTCTGAATACCATACTCCGCTAATCTTACCGATATGCCTACCGTATCCGAACTCAAACTCGAACTCGAGGATGCGACTACCTTAAAGCTGATATCACAGGCCTTCACCGAGGCCTCTGCTGCCCGGGTACAGAAAATCAAATCCGAGTTTGAGAAAAATGCCGGATTCTATAAGGAGATCAGCCACCTTTATCACCTGGTCAGGGCGAGTGCTGACCGCGCCGGTGACCAGATAACTTCCAAAAAAGCGGCCGGGAAAAAGCCGGAGGACCGTAAAGTTCTTTCGGTTGCTTTCACTTCCAACCAGCGTTTTTACGGCAACCTCAATATCAACATCATGCAGAAGTTCCTCGAGGCGATCAAAGACAAAAAGACCGATATCTGCGTGATCGGGCTGACCGGCAAGGATTATATGGCTTCGGTCGGGTATGACAAGCCTTTTGAGAAGCTGCAGTTTGCCAAGGACAATCCGTCCAAAGATGAGGTCAGGGCGTTTCTGGATAAGTCCGATGCCTACGATACTGTCAATGTGTACTATCCTAAATTCGTCACCCTGGTATCCCAGACCGTCGGTGTCACCGACATCACCCAGGAAGCCAGCGAAGATAAGATACCGGAGGATGAGATCTATGTCCTTTTTGAGCCGGACCTGTCGCAGACCCTCGACTTTTTCAAGCGCCAGGTGAGGTCGCTGCTGTTTCTGCGCGTCGTGCTCGAGTCAGACCTGTCACGCACAGCCGCCCGGCTTCTGACCATGTCCGGGGCAGAGGAACGCTCGACCGAGATGATCAAGGTGAAAAAGTCGCAGCTCCGGAAAATCCAGACTTCGATCATCAATGCCCGCCTGATCGAAACCTTCGCGGCGATCAAAGGAGTCAGAAGATAGGTTATATGGTTGAACCTATCGTATCCGAAGGAGTAATCAGGCGGTTCGGACGGGCAACCGGAGGCAAACCGGGAGATGCCGAAGCCATGGTTTTCGGTCTGACGGGCCGGGACCGGATTCTCGAAGCTGAAGCCAATGCCCGCATGGAAAGCGCACAGGAGGTGGCTGTTTTCCGTCTGCCGGTGTATCTCAGCCGGCAGTTGAATCCAGATGAAACGGAAACGCTTGATGATATCAAGATCATCCTGCATGAGACAGCCGGGATGTACCGTGAGCGGATGCATGAAGTTCTGGAGAATTACCGGAGCGGTGACGACGGTAATCCGCTGACGCCGGAAATAATTGCCAAGCTGTCCCGGAAAGGATACGATCTGCCGCGTTTTTCCGTATACCACGGAGCTAAGGCAGTCAGGTTTCTGGACGAGGCCGGCGTGCCCGCGACGGGATTACTTGAGAAAGGGGACAATTTTCTGGTTGTTTTCGCCAAACCAAAACCGCTGGATCGTTTCTGGTACCGGGATGATACGACTTTCGGCGATAAGCAGTCGACACCGCCCGGTGCCATAGAATGGGGACATTTCTCCCGTCAGGTAATGCCGGTAATCTGGGAGATGAAGGATTTTCAGGCACCGGAGCATAACCTGCAGTTTGCCCGGCAGACCAACGAGCATACTCCCGGACTGTATTATGCCTGGTCAGTCGGCAGGATGAAGGATTGGGATATCTGGATTGCCACCGAATATTACGGAAACAGTGATGAATCCTGATTTCCGTGTAGTGCGAAACCGAAATCCAAACTGATAAGCTAACTGCAGCTTTGAGGGGATGTCAGAACCGGTCAGGCCTGCTGCTGCGCATCAAGATACGATTTGGCCACTTCCATGATGGCGTCCAGCCTGTCAAGAGGATGCTGCTCATTCATCTCATCTTTAACCTCCCGGAAGCCTTCTTCGAGGGCTTCAGTGATTCTATCGGCCGAATTACCCGTATATACCCTGAGCGTACCATCGAGCAGGGTAGTCAGTTGTCTGACGGTATCTGCGTCTTCAGGTGTGCCGTCCAGCAACAGCCAGCACCCCTGGGGATTTAAATCGTCTTTGGTCACTATTCTGATCGCAAAACCGTCCCCGTCGGTGGATTGCCAGGCTTCGAGAGTATGTGTTGGGGAACTATACTCTTTCAGGGGTTTAAAAAGGGAATTTTCAATCTGAAGGGTCGGGCCGTCAGTTTTCGGGCAACCGTCGTGTTCAGGATTCAGAGTAAGCGTCATAGCGTCAATTATAGGTTATTAATTAAGCATGTCAATACACCTAAAACAATTTAGCCGGTCAAGGTATATTATAATCAATATCCTCTAACAATATTGATCAGCTTCTAATCTCATAGTATACTGGCATACTAAATACCCGTTTATCTTTTTCATAATGGCAGCAAATGCGGAACGTATCGAACTCTTCCATGACTTCAATCCGGATATCCGGATTACCGGTGGCGGTTTGTTCCTGTGGATATACGTATCCGGCGATCATCCGGCGACATACCAAGTCTCCACCCATATTAACGAGCATGACGAACCGGTCGGATTTGAGATTAAAGCCGGAAGCGCTGCCGGGGAATGGGAGTCGCATACGATATTGACTTACTCATACGGAAGCGGGCAATCTTCTGTGACGCCTGAGGGGCAGGATATCGGTCAGGTAGTCTCGGATGTCCTCCGGGGGTTGGAAGTATATGACTTCTTCCTGCAGCTTTCTCCGGATGAC
>Ga0154812_101_pt15 | contig 32364 bp, 28 predicted proteins | sample Rifle2008BG16ft_FD_105820 | JGI IMG/M metagenome (GOLD analysis project Ga0154812, IMG submission 105820) | Candidatus Gottesmanbacteria bacterium RBG_16_52_11 | reverse complement strand
GCGGCGCATGGTTTTGGGCATGGATACGGCATACGTTCTGGGTCGCGGGCCGAATACGATGCCCCCGCCGACAAATATCGGAGACCTGATGCTCCCGTGCCGTGCCCGTCCCGTACCCTTCTGACGGAATATTTTTCTGGTGGATCCTTCTACTTCTCCGCGGGTTTTTGTGGCGGCTTGTCCGGATCTCTGATTCATCCGGTATACCCTGACCGCCTGGGCAATCAGCTGGCTGTTGACTGATGCGTCGAATAATGACTTCGGTACAGATACCGTTCCTGCGGATTTTCCGGCAGTATCGAGCACTTTAAGCGACAGGCTGTCTCCGCCTGCGGCGCCCGGTTTTTCCGGCGCCTGAGTTGCAGCGGATTTTCCACGTATGACCGCTGTGGCGGCGAGATTCGTCCGGCCGGTCCGGGCTTTAGTTTCCGGACGCAGCTTGACAGCCTTCGGATGTGATGTCCGCGGCTGCATCTTTTTGATAACTGTTTTTTTGGCTACTGCCATAGAATCAAGCTTCTTTCGTAATGACGACAAAACCCTGTTTCGGTCCCGGTACGACTCCTGACACGGTGATCAGACCGGATTGGGGATTAATCCCGACAATCCGTAATCCGCGCACAGTTACCCTTTCTCCACCCATCCTGCCTGCCATCCGTTTGCCTTTATATACCCGGCCGGGCGTAGTAGTCTGGCCGATTGATCCCGGAGCGCGCTCACGGTCTGACTGACCGTGGGTCCGGGGTCCTCCCTTAAATCCGTGGCGTTTCACCACGCCGGCAAATCCCTTACCGATGCTGGTTCCGGTTACCCTGACGCGGTCACCGGGGTGGAAAACAGCATCAACCTGAACCTGGTCACCCGGTTTCATATCCGCAGAAATTTCTTCGACCGGAAATTCCCGTAAAAAACGGAGCTTTTGTGTGAGCCCCGTTTTCTTCAGGTGACCGATGCGCGGTTTGCTGATATTCCTGACCGTTCCGAAGCCGAGTTGGACGCTGTGCTGGCCCGGACGGTCATCGATAGCCGTAATAAAACACGGACCCGCCTGTATCATTGTCACAGGTATCCGCTTTCCTTCGGGCGTAAACGTCTGCGTCTGTCCTAGTTTAGTGCCTATCAATGCACGCAGCATATTTTATGTTATATTACCTTCTGCACGGCCGGAAAATGCTCACCGACTGAAAATTTCCCCATCAGTAGCTGCCTCTCTTTGACAATCCGTATTGATGTAATATCAGTTCAACGGTCAAAAAACGGCTGGCATTTATATCGCTCCGTCATCCTCCCCCTCTTGCCTCACGCCTTTTCAGTACTGTTCGTACACGGCGTGAGGAGCGCTCGTGGCGGATTGATGGTTAGTAAGCTCGCGAATCCGAATTCGCTCGCCAACTAACCATCAAAAAAAACGACCCCGGGTGAGGCCGTTTATCTTTCCGTTGCCGGAAATTTTTAGCTCATCCGAGACGTATGGTATGACCGGTCAGTATCGTATCTGTAGATTCCGGATCATTACAAGTACTTAAGTATACCAAAGTATCTCAGGTTTGACGAGAACCAATATCAGTTCAGGTATTATAATTTTAATTCGACGTCAACTCCGGCCGGCAGGTCCAGATGCATCAGCTGATCGATGGTTTTATCCGTCGGTTCGACAATATCAATCAGCCGCTTATGTGTTTTGATCATGAAATCTTCGCGGCTGTTGCGGTCAATAAACGTACTTCTGGCCACGTTATAATGTTCCCGGTCAGTCGGTAGCGGTACAGGTCCCACAACCTTGGCTCCCGTTCGCACGGCGACGTCCAATATCTTCTGACAGCAATCGTCTATGATACGGCTGTCGTACGCTTTTAAACGTACACGGATTCTTCCCTTCGGCATCCTTATTACCCCACCCGGCAAGATTGTGGGGGATTTTTATGAAATAACCTTAGTCACTACGCCGGCTCCTACCGTATGGCCTCCTTCTCGGATGGCAAAACGGACTCCCTCTTCAAGTGCAACCGGAGCTATCAGTTTAACAGTCATGTTGGTGCTGTCACCCGGCATGACCATTTCCACACCCTTGGGCAATGCAACCTCACCGGTAACATCCGTAGTTCTGATATAAAACTGCGGCCGGTAACCGGTAAAGAAAGGCGTATGGCGTCCGCCTTCCTCTTTCGTCAGGATATACGCTTCGGCCTCAAACTCAGTGTGCGGTTTAACGGTTCCGGGAGCAGCAACTACCTGGCCTCTTTCAACCTGATTTTTTTCGATACCGCGCAGAAGTAGTCCGATGTTGTCACCTGCCATGCCTTCATCGAGCATTTTCCGGAACATCTCTACACCGGTCACGACCGTGGACTGTGTCGGCCTGATTCCGACTATTTCGACGGTCTCATTCACCTTCACTTTGCCGCGGTCCACACGTCCGGTAACTACCGTACCCCGGCCTTTAATCGAAAAAACGTCTTCAATCGCCATCAGGAACGGTTTATCCAGGTCACGTACCGGATCCGGTATATAGGAATCAACCGTATTCATGAGTTCCTGGATACTTTTTTCTGCCTCCGGATCACCTTCCAGCGCCTTCAGGGCACTGCCGCGGATGACCGGGAGTTTGTCCCCGGGGAACTTATATTTGGTTAACAGTTCGCGTACTTCCATTTCAACCAGGTCAAGAAGTTCCTTGTCCTGTACCATGTCGGTTTTATTCATATACACAACGATAGCCGGCACGTTTACCTGACGGGCCAGAAGTATGTGTTCCCGGGTCTGAGGCATCGGACCGTCCGGTGCCGAGACTACCAGAATTGCGCCGTCCATCTGAGCCGCGCCGGTTATCATGTTTTTGATGTAATCGGCGTGTCCCGGAGCATCTATATGCGCATAGTGACGTTTTGCCGTCTCGTATTCGGAATGGTGGATATTAATCGTAACTCCGCGGGCTTTTTCTTCCGGGGCGTTATCGATTTCTTCATATTTAAGTGCTTTGGCCATGCCCGATTTTGCAAGGACATGCGTAATCGCTGAAGTTAGAGTTGTTTTACCATGGTCAACGTGTCCGATAGTTCCGATATTAAGATGCGGTTTCGTTCTCTGGAATTTTTGCTGGTCAGCCATACATAACCTCCTGTAGTTCTAAACTAATAATTCCTTTCATGGAATAAAAAACCGTCACTCAGATATTTGAGCGCGGTGGAATTGTACCATACGCTACGATTGTTTGGCAATGATTTTTTCGGCGATATTACGCGGAACTTCTTCGTAATGAGACGGTTCCATGTAATATGTCGCCCTTCCCTTTGACATGCTCCGCAGTGTCGTTGCGTATCCGGCGAGCTCCGCCAGCGGAACCATTGCCAGTATTACCGTAATCATGCCGCGTTTCTGCGTTCCCATGATCTGGGCGCGTTTGGACCCGAGGTCTCCGATTATATCTCCCATGAACTCATCAGGAGTCGTCACCTCAACCTTCATAACCGGCTCCAGGAGTGTCGGGCTGGCCTGCTTAACGGCGTTCTGAAGTGCCATGGACCCGGCGATCTTAAAAGCGATTTCCGAACTGTCGACCTCATGGTAGGTACCGTCATATAGCGAGACCTGCATGTCGACCAACGGATATCCTGCCAGTACGCCGTTTTCCATTGCTTCACGGATCCCCTTTTCAATGGCCGGAATGAATTCCCGGGGTATTGCACCGCCCTTGATTTCATCCACGAACTCATATCCCTCACCACGGCTTTTCGGTTCGATCCGGAGGTAACAATGACCGTACTGTCCCCGGCCACCTGACTGACGGATATATTTACCTTCTGCCTGGGCTTTCGTTTTTACGGTTTCCTTGTAAGCTACCTGCGGAGCTCCGACATTCGCTTCAACCTTAAACTCACGTTTCATCCGGTCAACCAGAATCTCCAGATGCAGTTCACCCATGCCCCAGATAATCGTCTGGTTGGTTTCCAGATTTGACTTGATTTTGAATGTCGGATCTTCTTCACTCAGACGCTGGAGCGCGTAACCCATTCTCTCCTGATCGTTCTTGGTTTTCGGTTCGATGGCCAGGGAAATGACCGGGTCGGGAAAACTGATCTCCTCGAGAACAATCGGTTTTTCCTGCGTGCATACCGTATCGCCGGTTACCGTAGCCTTAAAACCAACGACCGCTACGATCTCACCAGCGTATGCCTCCTTAATCTCCTCGCGCTGATTGGCATGCATGAGAAGCAGTCTGCCGATGCGTTCGGAGGCATTTTTGTTTGAGTTGTAAATGTATGAACCTGACTTGAGGACACCTGAATAAATCCGGACATATGTCAGTTTCCCGACATGGGGATCGATCTGAATCTTGAAGGCCAGACCGGAAAAATGTTCCTCATTGATCCGTTTCCGGGTTTCATTTTCCCCGGTTTTCGGATTCTTCCCTTCGACCGGCGGCAGGTCCAGCGGACTGGGAAGGTAATCAACCACAGCATCAAGCACCGGTTGTACGCCCTTGTTTCTTAGGCTTGATCCGGCGTAGATGGGAACCAGTTTGTATGCTATGACCGCACGCCGCAGCGCCTGTTTCAATTCGTCGGTTCCCAATTCCTGTCCGCCCAGGTACTTCTCAAGCAGTGTATCATCGGTTTCGGCAATTTTTTCAATCAGTGCATGTCTTGACTTTTCGACTTCATCACGCAGATCCGGGGCGATTTCTTCAAGGACATCGAATTTGGCACCGAGCTCATCACTTCCCCAAACCAGGGACTTCCGGCTTAAAATATCAATAACACCCCGGAAATTATGCTCGCTGCCGATGGGAACGACCATAACCGCCGTCCGGGCGCCCAGCCGATCCTCAATTGATCTGATGGTGGCCCGGAAATCAGCCCCGATCTTGTCCATCTTGTTGATGAAACAAATCCGGGGAACACGGTATTTATCCGCCTGATGCCAGACAGTCTCCGACTGTGACTGAACTCCTTCTTCTGCATCCAGCACGGTTATGCCGCCGTCCAAAACCCGGAGAGACCGTTCAACTTCTGCCGTAAAATCCACGTGTCCGGGGGTATCGATGATGTTGAAACGGTATCCGTTCCAGAAGGTTGTCGTTGCCGCAGAGACGATGGTAATTCCCCTTTCCCTTTCCTGTGCCATCCAGTCCATGACCGTCGTACCCTCGTCGATGTCGCCGATTTTGTACGACCGTCCCGTGTAATACAGAATACGTTCCGTGGTCGTCGTTTTACCGGCATCGATATGTGCAATTATGCCGATATTGCGTACTTTATCGAGCGGTACGTCGCGGTTCAGAGTAACCTGGGTCTGAGGTGATGCCATATGCTGCAAACAGAAAAAGAACTGCCTCATTTCGAAGCAGTCCTGTTATGCTTCCTGATTAGACACATTTTACCTGAAGCAGCAGTCTATGTCCAGTGTCCGTCGGTCATTTATGACTGCCCATTTTCAGCTTCAGCGGACTTCCGCTGTCATCATACCAGTCGGAACCGGAGTAAATGTCAATTTCATAATCCGTCTGCGGATTCAGGCTCTTAATGACGGCTGTATGTTGGCGGACTGCAACTCCCTGATCTGCAAATATGATTGTCCCGGGCCTGACAACCCCGGCATAACTCCTAATTCTTACCGCTCCGATGGTTTCGGCGGAGGTTTCCCAGGTAACGAGAGCTGAGGTATCAGATATCTGCCTTATGGACACGTTACGGGGAACCCGGTCCCGCCGGGCATGCGCCTGCATGCCGGTTGATTCGTTAATCAGAGGGATAAGAAGCGGTATGGATGCGACTGCAAACGACAGTAAAACCGCAGTTATGACCTGCTTCAGGCTCCTGATGCGGTGGACCACCTGAAGTCCGATACCCGCGATAAAAAGAAGCAGAAACAGCGCCAGCGGCCCGTACGAATATATGCCCGGAGGCAGCACGGGAGCGGATGCCGTCGCATTTACACTTGAAACGCTTGACTCCCGGACCGAAGTCAGCGCATTGACTGTATGGTAATAATTACCGGCTGTCCGGGAAGATGATTCTGACCAAGGCTTAAATACTTCCATAACTATAACTTACCACCATCATACCAGACCGGGTGCAGACTATCAGGTCCCGTCCTCAGTTACGGTTTTAAAAGTACCGCACTTGCCGAAGCCATCATCTCAAGAACATGATTTTTCTGTGATCCTTTGAGAAATTGCGGCTGACCAAAGGACTCGATCCGGACCGGAAAGTACTCGACATCAATCAGCCGGCTGCCATGAAACGTATATTTACCCAGGACTCCCAGTCTCGTCTCCTCACTCCACATCTGGTCAAATACCGTATTACCGTGGGAATATGCGATGAAACCGCCGGCATACTTTTCGACAGGCTGAATCCAGTGTGGGTGATTCCCGATGACCAGCGTTGCTCCGGCATCGACAGCCTGTCTGGCCAGGCTTATCTGACGCTGGGATGGCATCCGGGTATATTCCTGCCCCCAGTGGAAGGAAGCGATGACTACATCGGATTTCCCCCGGGTCCGGGAGATCACCGCAGTGACTGTCTCCGGGGAAGCCGGATTGATACCATCCGGAACTTCACCGATATCGTTAAATCCCGCGAAACCGAATCTGACCCCGTCAATATCCAGCACTACCGGCTCACCGGTCACACCGCTGACTGAAAAATCCGAAGCTGCCAGCAGCTGTTTTGTCTGGGAAATTCCGTCCGCACCGAAATTTCCGATATGGTTATTGGCGATATTCACGACATCAATGCCCGCAAACTTAAGCCCGTAAATATGATCCGGTACACCGCAAAAAATCATCCCTGAGTCCGTAGCGGGACAACCGCTGACCAACGGCGTCTCCAGGTTAACCAGCGTGATATCGGCTGACGCCGTGAATCCGGCAATTTCCCGGTAAGCCCAGGTAAAATCACCGTATTTCAGTGTCTGGGTATTTACAGTCCGTGCCGGCAAAATATCCCCGGTTGCGATAACGGTCCGGATACCCGGATCTGTTTCATCCACCGGACTGCGGACCTCGGAAAAGACCCGTCCGATATCCGGGGGCGAAGCCATGGAGCTTTCACGTAATTCAGTCTTAACTCCGGTGGGGGCAACGGAAACGGATTCACTGCCGGTTAGCCCGGGCGATACCGGACCTATCAGTTTAACCGCGGTAACGATTCCGGCACTGATAAATACGGTTGCCGCCGCCGCGGTCAGCGCCTGTATGAGTCTTCTGCCGGCTACTTTTGTTGCCATATCATTTTCCTTTCAGGGGATAGCCCGCCAGCGGAGTGTAGACGGCTCCCCGGGGCGACAATTCCGATTCATAAAGCCAGAGGTCGTCAAACCGGAAGTCACCAATGACTTCCGGAATCCGGATTGGTAAGAGCTCCGGCAACAGTTGCCTGCTTCTGGCCACGGTAATATGGGCATACTGAGGTCTGCCGGCAGCAGGCGCAGGGACCAAAGGCTGCAGTGCCTTCCGCGCCTGTTGAGCCAGCTTAATAAAACCGTCACTGTCGTTAAATACCGCCCACAGCATAGTCGGTGGCCTGCCCGGCGGAGCCGTAATGATATCACGCAGTTTCAGTTTGACGGGAGCATTCGTTTCGGCGACTTGTCCTAACTGCCGGCTGACGGCTTCCGAGATGCCCCTTTCAACCGCACCCAGAAACAATACCGTTATATGCAGCTGATCCGCCGGGGTAAAACGGATCCGGCCGATACCCCGGGGTATACCGGCACGGGCAATATCCAGGATTTTCCGGCTGATAACGGAAGGAGGAGTCAGGCATACAAATATACGTTTTTTCATCGGGTCGGCTCTCACGGCAGGCGTCCGTTAATTTTTTCGGGGTCGGTAAAAAGCCACTTAATAATCGGGCGGATAAAACATCGACTCAGGATACTGGAAACACTCCTCATCGTGCCTGTCTTTCAAGTTTTCCGTTTCATCAATATCAGCCCGATACAGGTGCATGGCCCGGACAATCCTGTCCGTTGACCCGTCCGGTAGCATGCTGCCTGAGGCAACATCACGCAGACAACTCTCGGTCGCTGTCACCGCTTGGAACTTGAGTTCGCAGATACGGCGCTGACTCCAACCCTGGTTCCTCGAACCGTACTCAATATCATCAAATGTCTGAGTATTGGTTTCGAAGCAGGATGTAATGCGGATACCATCCTGAACGACATACCATGCGGCCGCAACGAATATGATAAGCAGTACCAAAAATATCAGAGTTCCCGGTTTCGGCATTAACTATACTATACTCTTTGAGAATTTTCGTATCAATCGTCCGGAGCATTATTTCCGGGGACATTTAATTATTCAATCAGTTTGGGAGATTCTGACAATTCCGGATTATCGGTATCCAAATCCAGTCCTTTTATCTGCAGGAATGACTGCCCGACTAAGCCCTCCATGCTGCCGATCATGCCGGCGGTAGCATGCATCAGGCGGACAACCTGGGATTCCCGGGATTTCCAGATTTTTTCAAGCGCCGCCCGCTCTTTCTGAATCTGTGAGTGAATGTCCTGGTATACTTCGACCAGAGATTCTACCTGCTGCCGGAACTGGTGGCTGGTAATGTATGCATACAGCTCTTCACCCTTAGTGCCCCGGTTAGCCGAAATGAATTTTTCCCGGGCAATCTCAGTGAGTTTCTGACGGAATACTTCCGCCACCGGCACGGCCAGGGCAAATGACACGACATACACGCCGTTTTTGAATCCGAAACCGGATACGGCTTCCTGAGGCAACTGGGCAGACACAATAATCGGAATGTTTGCCTTGGCGTGCCTCAGGTCATCCTTCAGTTTCACCAACCAGTCATCCGACCAGAGTTTTGTCCTTTTCGCTTCCCAGAGTATGACGCCGCATATGCTTCCCCGGGGCGTCCGGACAATCTGCCGCAAATCGGCACCGCGGATACCCTTTTCGACCGGCTCAATGATATCCATCGGGAAGGCATTCCGCAGTGTCTCCTCGAGGTCAAGTTCCTGTACCTCGCCCTGCAGCTGTTGTGAGCCTTGATGGGCTTTGCGCCGGGCGTCTTCCAGCGATTGCTGCAGATCTCTGATAAGCTTGTCTTTTTCCATATCCCGCAACCGGTGTTCTTCGGCTGCTTGTTTCAGCACCGCTTCTTCCAGCTTTTTCTTTTCCGCGTCAATTGTCCGGGCGACTTCAAGCTTCAATTCTTTCTCCCGGTCTTCCAGTTTGCGTTTCGCTTCCCGCAGTGCCAGTTCCTGGTCGCGCATCTCACCGACTTTACGGTTTTTCTCCTCCAGTTGTTTTTCCAGTCCGGCGATTTCTTTTGCCGACTCTTCCAGCAGCTGTTTGCGCATTTTACTCTCAGTTGATTTCCTGATTTCCTCAATTTCGCGTGCGTGTTTTTCGGTAACTGCGTGCATCAGCTGCTTTTCAATTTGGGCAGCCAGCGCTTCAGTTACCTCAACTTCCAGACCGCAGTGGGGACATCGGATAATGGTATTCATGGAGAATCATTGTATCACGGTTTCGACAGGCAGAATGAAGCTAGGAAATTAATACGGCACCGGCTGTTACGAGTACTGTTGCAATGATTTTTTTGAGCAAGCCGGAGCGTTCTTTTAAAAAAACTGCCGCCAGCATTACCGTCAGCACAATCTGGGATTTCGCAAACGGCCCCATCTGTGATGCATTGGCGCCGTTTTCAATAGCCAGATAATATGTCACCGCCTGTATACCGTAAAAGCAGGAAAACAATACCATAGGTTTCAGGAAATCCCGATGCATAATCCGGACAATATTCCCGACCGCCCTCGGATGTATTATCGTCAGAAATATTCCGGGAAGCAGTGATATTACCGGCGTGTAGGATACTGCATCATAACGGCGCAGTATGAAAGTGTCACTGACTACTGCCAGGCCGTACAATGATGTTCCGGCCAGGGCATAAAAAACAGCAGTGCGGGACGATCTGATTTTTACGCTGTCGAAACGGGTTACCAGAAATACCGACAGAAGAATAAGGAATGTTCCCAGAATCAGAAGCGGTGATAATTTCTCATCAAGGAATACCAGGGAACCGGCAATAGTCACCAGAGCACCAAAAGAAGATAATATCGTCACCTCAGATGATCCGAGACGTTTCAGTGCGGTAAAAAGGCTGAGTGTCCCCAATCCGTAAAAGACGGTACTGACTGCGAACTGGACCGGGAACAGGTGAATCGGCGGCGGGACGAATCCCTTGCTGACTGCGTAGATACCGGTAAATAAGGCCACCAAGAACTGAAAAACAATGGAGTTGGCGATCGGATCATTCTTTTCTTCCCGAGCGAGAATGCGCTGCAGGACATTGGCAACTGAAATGGAAATAACGCTGATGGCTGCAAAGTATACCCAGTGCATGAGTCATTTCCTACAGAATATATACCTCCCGGCCGAAGGAATCGACTCCCACTTTCTGAGCCCGGCCGGCAACGACTGCCTCAAGCGGCCTGCAGGCGCGGCAACCGTCCTTCAAGTGACATTTGAAATGGTCGAGTTTGCGTGCCAGGGCGATTTTTCTGGAGATATCGAATATTGACTTGGCCGCGGCATCCAGATCGGGCATCGGCAGGTCCACCGGTTCATCATCACGGTCAAGATACCAGTAAGATATTCCCGTAACCGGTTTCGTCTGGGTGTTACCGGCCAGCATTACATATATCGGAAGCTGCAGTGACTGCCGGTCTTCATCAAATTTTCCGGTTTTGAAATCGATAATCCGGACACTGTCAGAATCGGGCAGGTATTCCAGCCAGTCAATCTTCCCGCAGAGAATGATATTCTCTTCCTCCGATAACCAGAAGTAAGGCAGGTCCTGACGGATCTTGACCGCTTTGCGCGACAGCGGACCGGGGTGTTTCATGATCCGCGCGACCATATCCAGCCCGCGCTGTCTGTGGTTGTGCTCTTCGGTATCATCACGGAAACCTCCCCTGGTTCCCCTTACGTTTTCCCAGGATTTTTCAAAGACTTCCGACAGGGGTTTGGCAAACCGATCTTCAACGGGCAGCTTCGACAGTGTCTCAATGACGTCATGTACAGACTGTCCCAATGCCAGCGCAGGTGACATCAGGGCAATTTTTTTGTTTGTTTCGGGATTGCGGTAGACGTTACTCAGAAAGTAAGCCCGCGGACACTTGAGATAATCGCTGATTGAGGAGTATGAAACCCAGACCGCTGAAAATTTATCCCTTATCATATTCTGTGGCCGGAAGTGCGGCATGCACAACGGATTATATCAGGCGGGCCGTTGTGGGGATACGGATTTTTCGTCAGTAGTGCCTGGACAATATTGACAGAAATGACAGCATAACGTCCAGCGATACACCCAGAAACCTTCTGCCGACGACGATAAAACGGTCTAACTGAAAAGTCATAATCCGGGAGCTTAATTCTACGGGTACAGGAATTACCAGCGGAAATGGGCAAAAGCCTTATTTGCTTCGGCCATCCGGAATACCGTATCTCGCTTTTTAATCGCCTCTCCGACTCCCTTTGAAGCATCCATCAGCTCGACAGCGAGTTTGGCATCGTAAGTTTTGAATTCACGGTTCGGGCGTTTGTGGGCAAAACTTACGATCCACCTGATCGCGAGGGATACCCGCCGGTCTCCCCTGACCTCAATCGGCACCTGATAAGAAGCACCGCCGACGCGGCGGGGCCTGACTTCGACTTTCGGTCCGACGTTCGCAATTGCCGTTTCCAGCACCTTGACCGGATCCTCTCCCTGCTCTTTGATACGGTCCATCGCCCCGTATACCAGTTTCATGGCTACCTGTTTCTTTCCCCGCTCCATAATCCGGTTAGTGAGGCGTGAAACCAGACGGTTTCCGTATACCGGATCCGGTTCGGGCAATGGTTTGGAAATCCTGCCGGTACGCATATGTTAACCAGCCGGAGCGGCTGCCGGACCCGGAATTCCGGATTTCGTGCCGTACCTGCTTCTGCCTTTCTTCCGGTTGACCACACCGGCCGCGTCATATTTTCCCCGGACAATATGGTACTTGACGCCGGGCAGATCCGGAACGCGTCCGCCCCGGACCATCACAATCGCATGTTCGGTCAGTTCGTGCCCGATGCCGGGAATATATGCGGTCACTTCCTGCTTGTTTGAAAGTCTTACCCTGGCTACTTTACGCAGAGCCGAATTAGGCTTTTTCGGAGTCATGGTTTTGACCACCGTGACCACGCCGCGTTTGAACGGGGACGGAATCTGGCTTGTTCGCCTGTCTTTGGCATTGAAAAATTTCCGGAGCGCAGTTGCCTTAATCTTTTTGGATTTCGACTTTCTGCCTTTCCTGATTAACTGGTTTATTGTCGGCATAGTACATTTCAGGACGGTGACGTCTGCATTTTTGCGCGTTCCGGCGTGACCGGAATCAACCGTCCGATTATAACGTTTTCTTTTAACCCCAGCAACCGGTCTTCCTTACCGGCGATTGCCGCATCAGTCAGGACATTGGTAGTCTCCTGGAATGAAGACGCGGACAGCCACGACTCGGTATAAAGGGACGCCCGGGTAATGCCGAGGACGACGATCTGGGCTGTTGCGGGCTCTCCCCCTTCCGCCAGTACCCGGGAATTTTCCTCCTGAAACTTAGCCCTGTCGACCAGCTCCCCCGGCAGAAGCAGGGTGTCCCCCGGACTGTCAATGCGGACTTTGTCACTCATTTTCCTGACTATCACCTCAAAATGCTTGTCATGGATCATAATGCCCTGCATTTCATACACCCTCTGGATTTCGGATATCAGATACTTCTGTGCGCCGCGCATCCCCCGTACCTGGAGAACTTCCTTGATATCGAGATTCCCGGAAGCCAGCTGGTCACCGGCGGAAACCGTATCGCCGTCCTGTACTTTAAGCTCACTGGTTAAAGGAACCGTGTACTCCCGCTCCTCGACCGGTTTTAAGGCGGTATTTCTGATCCGGACTTTATAGCCCTGTTCCGTTTCCGTTACTTCGACCTTACCGGCAATTTCCGAAATAGGAGACAGATTGCGCGGAGTTCTGACCTCGAAAAGTTCCTCAACCCGCGGCAAACCCTGGGTTACGTCCAAACCGACAATGCCGCCGGCATGCCTGACCCGCATAGTCAGCTGTGTCCCCGGTTCCCCGATCGACTGTGCAGCGACGACTCCGACGGGCATGCCGACTTCAACCATCTGCGTAGTCGAGAAATCCCGGCCGTAACACTGGGCACACAGTCCGACTAAGGCCTGGCAGGTGATGGGTGACCTGACCTGAACGGTTTCAACTGCATGCTCATCAAGAACCCGGACGTTATCTTCCGTAATCATTTCGCCCTTGGGAATAAGTACCCGCTTACCTGAAGGAACCGTTATATCCTCTGCGGCTACCCGGCCGACAACCCGGGTGGTAAACGGTGTCTGACGGTCTTCATGCCTTCCGATCGTAAAGCTTTCCGTAGTACCGCAGTCATCCATTCTGATAATCATATCGTGGGCGACATCGACCAGCCTCCGGGTCAGGTAACCGGCATCGGCGGTTTTAAGGGCTGAATCAGTCAGACCCTTCCTCGAACCGCGGGTACTGGTGACGTATTCGAATATTGACAGTCCTTCGCGGTAATTACTTTTAGTCGGCAGTTCCACGATTTTACCCAGCGGATCAACTACCAAACCCTTAATGGCACAGAGCTGTTTCAGCTGATCCTTGGACGCCCGGGCACCGCCCGAATCGATGATCATTTTAACCGGATTATCCGATTTCAGGTTCTGCCAGGTTTTATCAGCTATCCGCTCAGTGATTTCAATCCAGATTTCATTGGAAAGGCGGCGTTTCTCATCCAGCGTGATCAGACCCTGCTGGTAATTCTGATCAACGGTTTTAACCTTATCCTCCGCCTCGTTTATGAGCGAGTCCTTCTCCGGGATGGACTGGTTGTCGAATACTGATACCGACAGACCGCCGCAGAGCGTCGCGCCCAGGAAACCGATATCCTTGATCGCATCGATCAGTTTGACGACATCCTCTTTGGGATACTGTGTCAGCGCCCTGGTAATAATGGTTTTTACCGTAGCCGCTTTCACCGGGGTATTATGATACTGGAGCTTCTCAGGCAGAATTTCGTTAAAGAGTATCCTGCCGACCGAAGTGACAATCAGCTCGCGGTTACGGTAAAGTTTGACCGGCTCCCGGAGATCAACGGAACTTACCTGATATGCATAAACCGCATCGGTAACGCTGCTGAATACTTTAAGTTCGGCATCCGACCTTTCCTCATATTTAGGATCGATGGTCGTTATATAGTAGCAGCCGAGTACCATTTCCTTATTCGGCACGGTTATCGGCGAGCCATCCGCCGGCTTGAGCAGATTATGCGTCGGCAGCATCAGGTGTACGGATTCTTCCTGGCTTTCCCGGGATAACGGTATGTGAACTGCCATCTGATCCCCGTCAAAATCTGCATTGTATCCCGCACAGACGCACGGATGAATCCGGATTGCGGACCCCTCGATCAGAATCGGATAAAACGCCTGGATGCCAAGTTTATGCAGTGTCGGGGCGCGGTTCAGTAACACCGGATGATTCCGGGTGATTTCCTCCAGGATATCGAAAACCTCCGGCGTCCGCCTTTCCAGTACGTTCTTGGCGTTCTTGACGTTGGGGGCAATGCCGCGGACAATCAGCTCCCGCAGTACGAAAGGCTTGAACATCTCCAGTGCCATTTCCTTGGGAATGCCGCACTGGATAAGCGACAGTTCGGGGCCGACGACAATTACGGAACGACCGGAATAGTCCACCCTCTTACCCAGCAGATTCTGCCGGAAACGCCCCTGTTTACCCCGGAGCATGTCCGACAGGGACCGGAGAGGCTGGATCACGGCTCGTGAGGAAGGCCGCTGCGTCGCGGCAATCAGACTGTCAACCGCTTCCTGCAGCATCCGCTTTTCATTTCTGAGAATGATTTCCGGCGCGCCCAGGTCCATCAGGTGCTTGAGCCGGTTGTTCCGGTTAATCACCCTGCGGTAAAGGTCATTCAGGTCACTGGTTGCAAATCTGCCTCCGGTCAGCTGCACCATCGGCCGCAGATCCGGGGGAATCACCGGAAGGATCGAGAGGATCATCCAGGAAGGTTTAATGCCTGACCTCCGGAGTCCGTCAACGACACGCAGACGTTTTGTCGCCTTGATATGCCTTTGGCCTGATGTGCTCTGGATTTCTTCCCTCAGGTCGGCGGCAGCTTTGTCCAGGTCGATATGCTTGATTACTTCATGTACGGCTTCCGCGCCCATGCTGACGCTGAAGCATGATGTTGCATCATAATCGAGCAACCTCAGGTATTCGTCCTCAGTTACGGTCGTATAAATCTTGATGCTTTTAACGATTGAGGTCAGGGAGTCGACGACTTCCTTGATTTTGCTCTTTTCCTTGGCTTTCTGATCATCCAGTAGGTTAAGTTCCTGTTTTTCCTTCAGTTCGAGTTCCGATACCGCAAGTTCCTTGGCTTCACCGCCCTTGATTTTATCCTTAATCCCGGCCCGCTCTTTCTTGTACTGCTCAGAAATTCTCTCCCTTTCGCCGGATATGCGGTTATCCACTTCCGCCTCCCTGTCCTCTCCGATTTTAGCGATGCTGGCCAATACCTCTTTCTTTTTCACGTCGTCCACTTTGGTAACCAGGTACTGTGCAAAATAAATAACCCCTTCCAGAGCCCTGGGACTTATGTCCAGAAGCAGGGACAGCTTGGAGGGAGCCCCTTTGAAAAACCAGACATGCACGACAGGCGCGGCCAGTGAGATGTGTCCCATCCGTTCACGCCTGACTTTACTCTGGGTAACTTCGACACCGCACTTATCACAAATAATGCCGCGGTATCTGATGCGTTTGTATTTGCCGCAGTAACATTCCCAGTCCTTTGTGGGTCCGAAAATCCGCTCGTCGAACAATCCGTCCTTCTCAGGTTTGAGCGTCCGGTAATTAATGGTTTCCGGTTTCGTGACTTCACCGTAAGACCAGAGTTTGATCTCATCAGGGGATGCCAGCGTAATCTTCAGGCCGGAAAAATCGACGATATTGGCAAAATTTCCCTTCCTATCCATAGTGTCAGTCCTTCTGTACCTCTTTCCCTTCCTTTATATTCTGCTGTTCCGGTAGTGTTTTAGCGGCTCCAGCCTCCGTTGGGGGTGCATCTGCAACCGGTGTTCCGACTGCCGGGGGCGCAGCCGTAACCGGCGGAACCTGAGAAATTGGTACCCCTGAATCATCCATCAGATGCGGCATTGGTTTGGCAGTAACTACCCCGGTGGGAACAACGTTAAGTCCCAACGCCTGCAGCTCCTTTACCAGCACCTTGAACGATTCGGGTATGGTGGAGGCAGGGATATCGGTACCTTTTACTATTGCCTCAAATGCTTTTGCCCTACCGACAACATCGTCAGACTTGATGGTCAGCATTTCCTGCAGTATGTGTGAAGCCCGGTGCGCTTCAAGCGCCCAGACTTCCATCTCTCCCAACCGCTGTCCGCCCATCTGGGCTTTACCTCCCAGGGGCTGCTGCGTAACCAATGAATACGGACCGGTGGAACGGGCATGGGTTTTATCTTCAACCATATGAATCAGCTTCATGATATAACCTATGCCGACAACCACCGGTTCGCGGAACGGCTGACCGCTGCGGCCGTCATAAAGTGTGACTTTACCGCTTATGGGCAGACCGGCATCATTAAGCATTGTGACAATTCTGTCTTCGCTGGCGGGTTCAAATACCGGAAGTGCGACTTTGGTGTTGAGCTTAGCAGCCGCAAAACCTAGATGCGCCTCAAGCAGCTGACCCAAATTCATACGTGACAGTACCGACAACGGTGAAATGATGATATCCACTACCGTACCGTCCGGTAGGTAGGGCATGTCGGCTGTCGGGACAATTTTCGAAATTACACCTTTGTTGCCGTGCCTGCCTGCGAGCTTATCACCGACCACGACTTTCCGGATCTGGGCGACTTTGACGATTATTTTCCGGTTTGTACCCGGTTCCAGTTCGTCTCCTTTTTCCTTGTCGAGAATTTTAACGTCTATAACCGTCCCGCGCTCGCCATGCGGCATCCGCAGACTGGTGTCACGGACTTCCCGTGCTTTCTCTCCGAAAATGGCACGCAGCAACCGTTCTTCCGCGGTCAGCTCCGTCTCGCCTTTCGGGGCAATTTTGCCGACCAGTATATCGTTCGGACCGACTTCGGCTCCGACAACTACAATGCCGTCCGCGTCGAGGTTTCGCAGGGCTTCCTCTCCGACATTGGGGATATCCCGTGTCGTCTCCTCCGGCCCGAGTTTGGTATCAACCACACTAGCTTCATATTCTTCGATATTCACGCTGGTTAAAACATCACTTCTGACTAGTCTGTCGGATATGACGATCGCATCTTCATACCCCAGCCCGTCAAAGCTCATGTAGGCAATTACCATATTCGCCCCGAGCGCCAGTTCTCCGCCCTCACAGGCCGGACCGTCAACGAGTACGGTTCCTTTTTTCACTTTTTCACCGGTGGTCACCAGTACTTTCTGGTTATAACTGGTGGACTGTGCTGAACGCTTAAATTTCTCTACCGTATATGTATCGGCTTCACCGTTTTTAGTCTGGAATACCACCGATGCTGCATCGGAAAAGGTGACGATACCGTCATCCTTTGCCCTGACCACCCGTTCCATTGCCCCGGCGATCGGAGATTCCATACCGGTACCGACAACCGGCGCCTCCGGACGCAGTAGCGGTACTGACTGGCACTGCATGTGCGTACCCATCAGCGCCCGGTTTGCTTCATCATGAGCCAGAAATGGTATCAGGGATGCCGGACCACCGACAACCTGACGGGGTACGATATCAACGTATTCTACGTGCGTTACGTCAGTTTCCAGGAACTCTCCTTTGTACCTGACCGGGACGCGTTCTTCGGTAAGGAAGTTATCAGCGTCCTTCCCGATGGTGGCGTGGGTAATATAATGGTATTGCTCATCACTGGCATCCAGGTATTCTACGGTATCGGTCACCCGCATCCGCACAGTATTTCCTTTCTGAACTTTCTCCACCCGGCGGTACGGGGATTCCAGGAAACCGTATTCATTAACTTTCGCAAATAAGGCCATGTAGGTAACCAGTCCGATATTCGGTCCCTCCGGGCTCCTGACCGGATCAATCCTTCCGTACTGGGACGCATTGATGTCACGGATTGAGAATGAAGCCCGCTCCCGGGAAATTCCGCCGATACCCATGACCGTCAGCCGTCTCAGGTTATCGACTTCTGACAGGGGATTGGTCTGATCGAGAATTGTCGATAACTGACTGGTCCGGAAAAAGTCATTAATTGCTGCGATAATCGGCCGGGCATTCACCAGCTGCATCGGTGTCAGTTCGATGGCGGTCGGACCGGCAAGGCTCATTTTTTCCCGTACGGAACGCTCCAGACGCAACAGTCCGACCCGGAAAGCGTTCGTGGCAACCAGTTCGCCGACCCGGCGGACACGGCGGTTTCCTAAATGGTCGATATCATCAACATCCCCGGTGCCGCGTGCCAGCGATATCAGGTATCTGATACTACCGATAATATCCTCGCGGGTCAGGACCCAGTTTTCCCGGGTGTTAGGAACACTGATGCCCAGCTTTTTGTTCATCTTGTAACGACCTACCCGCTCCAGCGAATACCTCCGGTAATCGAAGAACATGGTCCGCAGTAACTCCTGGGCATTTTCCAGAACTATCGGTTCTCCCGGTCTGAGTTTGCGGTATAACTCGAGTACTGCTTCCGACTGGCTGGCGGTCGGATCCTTCCCGAGGGTTGCTTCGATATACCTGTGTTCGCTGTCCGTATCAGTATCAGCGAATGCATTCGTAATGTCCTCATTGGAAGAAAGTCCGATGGCGCGCAGAAATGTCGAAGCGACAAATTTGCGCCGGCGGTCAATCCGGACCATCAGAACGTCGTTTCTGGTAATGATAAATTCAAGCCAGCTGCCGTGCATCGGCCTGATTTCAGCGCTATAAAGGGTTCGTCCGGTAGTATTATCAATGGTTCCGGTAAAGTAGATTCCCGGTGACCGTACCAGCTGGTTCACTACACACCGCTCAATACCGTTTATAATGAACGTCCCGTTTTTAGTCATTGCGGGAATATCCCCGAGGAAAACTTCCTGGGTGACATGATGACCGTTCTGTTTGTTAGTGAGGGTTGCGGTAACCCGCAGCGGCATATCATAAGTCAGACCCTTTTCCCGGGCCTGATTCGGAGTCAGTCTCGGCTTTCCGAAAAAATAATCCCCGAAAGCCAGTTCCCAGTTTTTTCCGGTAAAATCAGTTATCGGAGATACGTCGGAAAGTAGTTCCTTGATAGCCTGTTCGAGAAACCACTGATATGACTCCCGCTGAACCAGCGTCAAGTCAATTTCCGGAAGGTTTGCGTACTCACTGCCCCAGTACTGGCGAGTTTGGGTTTTGGCCATTGCCGATCAGAACGAGTCTAAACAACGAAAAAAAGAAGCGAACAATGAACGTTCGCCCCTTCAGGCTATTGAGATATTGTGATTATAACGCGCAATACGGTTTTGTCAATAAGCCGTATCACCACCAGCCGGTATCGGCTGACCGTTACCTGAGATACGATGCAACATTTGCGTTATGCTCTTCCAGTGTCCTGGCGTAGTGAATAGTCCCGTTTTCATCATGGATATAGTAAAGGTAATCCGAAACCGCCGGTTTACCGACTGCCCGTATCGCCGACAGACCCGGATTGGCTATGGGTTCGGGAGGCAGACCGGTATTAATATAGGTATTATAGGGCGAGGGATTGGACTTATCGTCTGCCGATAGTGTTTTTTTCCACCAGGATTTTGAATCCGCCTGATAACCGAGAGCATACTGCAGCGTCGCATCAACCTGGAGCGGCATTTTCAGCCGCAATCGGTTCAGGAGGATTCCGGCGATCACCGGCCTGTCGTCATCCGTCTTACCTTCACGCTCAATCAGTGATGCCAGCACAACCGCATCGGCAAATGAAATTCCCTGTCCCTCGATTTCCCGGCGGATTTCGGAAGTGACTTTGGTGTCGAAATTCCGCTTGAAAATATCGACCACGGCACTGGCTGAAGCATCCCGCGGGATGAGATACGTATCGGGAAACATATAGCCTTCTACCGCGACTTTCAGGAATTCAGTTTCCGGAATATCCAGTTCCCTGGATAATTTCATGGCAATTTCTTCCCTTCGCCAGCCTTCGGGAATAGTAACCCAGACGTCAACAAAACCGTGCGTCAGTTCCCTGGCTACCGACCGGGCATCCAGAGACCTGTTAAGCCGGAAATCTCCTGCCTGTATCTGCTTTTCAATTCCCTCGAGTTTAATCAGAACGAAAAATGCCGTCGGAGATCTGATCAGGTTTTCCTGTGACAGGCGGGTGGCAATGCTTTTGATACCTTCACCCTTGCGGATGACGAAATTCACCGGCGTTGAATCTTGCGGATTTACGGCAGAAATACCGTCTTTCCACCATAGAAAGCCCAGTATTCCCAGGACACAAATTACACCAAGCAGTACGATATAACGGAGAAGATAAGTTTTATCTGACTTCATCGAATGTAGCCCTTCTGTATTTTGTGCCGGCCGGATCAAACATGTAAATCCTGCCGCACGCGCATGTCACCCTGACCAAGCCTTTTCCACTGCGTTTTTCGAGCACTTTGCCGCATCCGACGCATTTGCCCTGAGCCAGTAACCATGCCTGAACGGGTGCAATAATATTCTTCAGCATCAGGTAACTCACCCGACGGAATAAACAGGCATATTTTTCAGCGTTTCAACCGCTTCTTTCAGACGCCATTTATCGGATGAGTAAAGCGTACATAGTATATCACCTTTGTCCACGTTTTCCTCCAGTTTCCGGTTGAAATACATGCCCGCTTTTCTGTCTGAAGGACAGCCGAGGACGCGGCAAATTGCGGACACCTGCTGGTTATTGATGGCCGTGACCCGGCCGCCCCGGGCCGACCGCATCAAATATTTTTCCTTACCGGGTTTGAGGTCTCCGGATGAGATATCCGGATTCCCACCCTGGATTTTAATAATATCCCGCATCTTCGCAAGTGCCTTACCGTTTTCCAGCATTTCCCTGGCTACCTGCTCACCGTCGAGCAAACGCCTCGAGTGTATCTTCGAATCCGCGTAGCATTTGCTCAATAGTTTCCCGGCCAGCCTGAGCGCCCTAGCTTCCAGGGCCAGAGGACGCTCCGGAAGTTGTTCCAGAACCGCCATGACGTCCCGTGCTTCCAGAAGCGGTCCGACTCCTCTTCCGGCATTCTGCCGGATTTCACTGATGTCCGGTATGACGTTTATCCGGAATCTTCTGGCAAGGTATCTGAATTTCCTTGATATCATTTCGGCATCCTGGAAATGCTGTATCTTCATAGTCGCTCCGACGGGAATATCAAGTACCAGATGGGTGACGCCCGAAGCTATCTGTTTAGCCATGACGGAAACGATAATCTTATCGAAAGATTCGAAGGCAATCGGCTGTTCGATCTGAATGATGACGTCGTCAGCCGGAGCCAGACCCAGAAATCCGCCCCAAACGATGCAGGCGCCGACTTTCTTCACCATCCGCTCAATTTCCCTTGCGGTAAATACTACCGGAGCCAATACTTCCATGGTATCGGCAGTTCCGGCCGGTGAGGTGATAGCCCTTGTGGAATTTTTAGGAATTTTGAAACCGGCGGCAGCAACTATCGGCACAACGATCATGGTCGTTCTGGTCCCGGCGACACCCCCCATGGAATGCTTCCCGGCAATAATGCCGCGGAATTTGAGTTTCGGACCGGTTGCGACCATGGCTTTGGTCAGGTAAAAGAGCTCCTCGTCGCTGAAGCCTTCCTTGAATCCCGCAGCTGCGAAATAGGTGGTCAGGACCGGTCCCAATCGTTCCCGGCTGATCTGATCCATTATGGCGAGAATCTCGTTGTAAGAGAGCGGTTTTCCGACCAGCTTTTTTTTGATGGCGGCTATCGCCAGTTCCTTATCGGCATCCGCCTGAGACGCAGATGTCCGTGTCATAGGATCGGAACCAGCTTGGCTTTGACATTGAGCCGCTCCCAATACGTTCCCGGCGGAACACAGGTTATCAGAGTCAGATAGGAATTATCGTATGTCTGTTCCAGCGGACTGATATCGCTCGGCCTGGTGACGGTCATTTCGGTGATAACGTATTTATAGGTTAAGCCGTCGAATGTAACATAAATCAGATCTCCGTCATATCCCTTTCCGGCCGGTTTGAGCGACGGCAGGAGCGAAAAAATCGTCCGGTAATTTCTCGGGTCGTACAGCTGGGGCAATGTTGAATGGCCGAACACGACTGAATTTCCCGATGTCCCGGGCATGGCCGTTCCGCCGTAATGAATCAGACCCTTCTCCAGCGAATCACCGCCGATAATGACCCGGGCGTCGACAATTTTCAGTTTCGGAATCGAGAGCGTGTATTCCTTCACGTTCTGGGCTACTTTAAGCTGCGGTGCCGACGGGAACCATACATTGGGATTCAGGTAATTCTGGAAAGAATCATCCGGACCCTCCGCTGCTGCCAGCACCCGGGATGCGTTCGGTGCCCGATCCTGCCGGGACAACGGAGACACCGTCCCGGAGAATAATTCTTCGGACAGAATCTGGAAAGTCAGGATCGGACCCAGCGCCCATATCAGAAGACCGAATCCGGCCAGGATGAGAACTCCTGAAACCAGCCTTCCTTTAGGCCCACGGCGCCGGGATTGTTTGGGGTATGTTTTAATGTATTTGTATAAAGCCATGGCTATCGGTAATTCCGGACTGAACGTATCCCGTACTATCAAGTATTCCGCATACGTAATAAAAAGTCCAGAAACGGCGGTAAAGCATCTAAGGACCGGATTACTGGCTGATGATTTCGATGCTGATGGCGGAAGTACGGCGGGGCATACGGTCTTTGCCGAAAACAGACGAAACGGTAATTCCGACATCGGCCACACCCGGAATCTGGCGGATAGTCGACTCCACAGCGGAAACCGGTTTGCCGGTCAGATCAGGTACCCTGATCTGTTCTAATACCTGGGGATTAGCCTGGCCTGCTACCTTCAGATCGGCAGTAATGACACCGTCTTTTTTCACGGTTACCTGGTCGACTGATACCTGCTTTTGACTTTCCAGTTCGTATCCAGCACGGACTTTAGCCCCCAATACGGATCCCGCTAAACCGCTGACATCGTTTTCGTCATATGCAATGCCGGTCACTGATAGGGCGATCGTACCCGACAGCTCCTTGGCTTCCTGGTCGATCTCCTGAGAAAAAGATTTGTCACTGACAGTGGCTTTGACTGTCTGATCAATCAGACGCAGCGACCCGGAGATGCTGGACGCCAGGTCTTTTGTGGCCTGGTCCTGAAGTTCCTTGGACAGCTGTGATACCAGGGTGTTATAGTCTTCGCGGGAAACGACTGTCACATCACGGCTGGTTCCGCCGGTAAAGGCATTATCGTTTCTGGCTATCATCTGTGAGGATGCGTAATCCGCGAACGTAAACTCACTTCCGGCCGGTAGATTCCCCTGAGTACCGATGGAACGGGCGGTAACTGCCGCGCCGGCTTTGCCGAAGGTAATCGAACCGACACTTTCGCTGGCAGATGCAATCTGAACATCGGAATCGATGGAAAATTGAACAGAACCGCTTGTAAGTATCGATCCTTTTTTCACGGTCCGGGATTGAATTGATTTATTATAGACCGTAACCTTGCCGACGGCCGGATCGCCGATCTTCTTCTTTCCGCTGACCGGTATGGTTTTACCCCCGGATACCGTCTGTTCAACAGTTTTGCCGGGAACTGTCATTGAAGCCGCATCGAAGGCGGCAGAAGCGGGATCAATCGAAACCAGCATGTTTTCCTGGAGTTGTTCCGGATTAATCCGGATACGGACGACGGCTTTCGGTGACACCCAGACGAAAAACCATCCGGCCAGAAGAATCATGGCAACACCAGCTGCGGACACTGCCAGCATTTTTTTGTTACCGGATATGTTCTTCCCTACACTCGTCCCAAGAGACCTGAGCCGGGGCAATAACGGGCTTTTACCGAGAATTCCCGCCGTAAATGAAAGACGTGCAGGCCTGCGGGTCGGCTTATCCTTATCCCCTCCGGCGGGAGTTTCGGACTGAACCGTTTTGGGCACGCCCCCTGAATCCGGTTTAGGTTTATCGCCTCCGGTAAATCCAAGTTCCTCAGGCGGCACAAAACTGACATTTGACTCCGTATCGGTGTCCTCTTCCTCCGTGCCGGCGGTGGGTTTGCCGGCTGCACTAACACCCACAGCACCTGCTTCATCTTCCTTATCATCAGGCTCACCGGAAACTACTTCGTCAACTACCGTCTTTCCGGCTGGCCGGCCCGTTACCGCATCGGAAACAACACCGGACGCGCCGGCATCATCAGCAGGGTGCCCGGTATCCGGTTCGGCCGGAACATCCGGCATGGAACTGGTAAGTTCACCGGCTCCGGCGATGGATACGCTGGTAATGCCGAAATCCGGAGGCAACACTGATATTTTCGGAAAATGGAGGAAATTTGCCCTGGTCGGCCAGGGGTATGTAGTCAGCTGTGACTTGAAAAGATCCAACTGCTCCCGGTCGCCCCCATAAAGAAGCATCCGCGAGGGAAGTACTTCAGCCTGTTTGAAATCGCGGAAAACGGATTCGATATGCGCCAGCACATTTGCATCAAGCGGGATGCTTCTTACGCCCGACAGCGTACCGACCTTATAAAGTGAAACCGTGACCGTCCGGGAAGAAACACCCACCAGGATTGCCGTCGGAGGAACGCCTTCGTCCTGTTTCAGCTTATACATAATTGCCTGCGGCACGGAAACATATCCGATCGGGGTCAGATCCAGTTCAGTCGTCATCCGTTTGAGATGGGAGCGGACTTTCGGATCAATGTCACCGTTTTCGGTCAGATATTCCGTCGGCAATCCGAGGATGACTTTGTGGATATCTTCTGATCCCAGGCGTTCTTCCAGTGCCGTGATAACCTGATCGGCTGCCTGTATCCGTTCGTCCCAGCCATCGGTGCGGATACGCCGGGCTACGGCATGGCTGAGATCGGGTTTTGTCCGGGATGTAATCTGCCAGCAGGCGCCGGCAACGTATGATATGTCAACGATGAGTGACAGGTAGTACTCACTGGTTATCTGATTCCTGCGGGACATCTGAGCTATCCAGCCGGGTAGCTTCATATAGCGGGTTTCTCCATTGGCATGCCTATCACTTGTATACTAACAGGATATTGAATTTACACGCAAGTTCCGGGTACTCCGTGACCGGTTATTTCCGGGATAAAGCGGCATAAATCCGGCGGATTCCTCCTCCGGCGGATTCTTCCCTGGTAATGGTAAATTTGCCGAGATCCGCCGTATTTTCCGCATGCGGACCGCCGCAGATTTCCTTGGAAAAAGACCCTATGGAATAAACCTTTACCTTTTCCGGATAACGCTCACCGAAAAATGCCAGCGCCCCCGCCTCCATGGCTTCCCGGTACGTCATGATCCGAAAAGCTACCGGCAGGGCTCTGCCAATCTGTTCATTCACCACCGACTCAACCAGACGCAGCTGGCTGTCAGAAATTTTCCCGGTATGCGAAAAATCAAAACGTAAACGGTCGGCAGTGATATTACTGCCCTTCTGCGCTACATGGTCCCCGAGTACCTGCCGCAGCGCCTGGTGGACCAGGTGTGTTGCCGTATGCAGCTTAGTCACTTGCCGACTGTGATCCGCCAGTCCCCCTTTAAACATACCGGCAGCGGCAGTCCGCGACAGTTCCTGGTGTTTTTTGAACTCCTGCTCGAAAGCCTCACGGTCCGGCCTTTGATTTTTCCGGCGGGCAATTTCTTCCGTCATTTCCCACGGGAAACCGTATGTTTCGTACAGCCGGAATGCGGTCTCACCGGTAATAAGCGGTAGTTTTTCAATTTCCCTGAGTCCTTTTTCCAGGGTTTTGCCGAACCGTGCCGCTTCTTCCACGAGGACCAGGGTGATCCGGCCGGCATCACGCAGGACTTCCGGATAAGCCCGGCTGTAAAACCCGGCAACCGGTTCGACCAATAAACCTACGTATTTCCAATCAGTTGTCAGGCCAAGGGTCCTGCCGTATAAAAGCGACCTCCTGACCAGGCGCCGCAATACGTATCCCTGCTGTTTATTCGAAGGCAGCACACCATCAGCCATCATAATGACCGATCCGCGGATATGGTCGGCAATGACGCGCATGGCCCTGGTTTCTTCATCCTTCCGGCCGTATTCCCTCTTCGACAGCTTCTCCAGCACTTCAATGACCGGCAGAAACATGTCCGTCCGGAAAATATCCGGCATTCTGTTTTCGGCTGCCGTCAGGCGCTCCAGTCCGCCGCCGAAATCAACATTCTTCTGCGGCAGCTCCCGGATAGTACCGTCGGCCTGCTTCTGATACTCCATGAATACCGAATTGGCGATTTCCAGGAACCGGCCGCAGTCACAGTTCGGATGACAGGCTTGACGCTTGTAGACGGACCGCTCGTGGAGTCGGAGGTCGGCACCGAAGTCATAAAATACTTCACTGTCAGGGCCTCCGGGTTCTCCGGGCGGCATACCTGCCGGAACTCCTGACCGGCTCCACCAGTTCTTTGCAGCCGGGTAGGCAACGATACGTTCACCCTCCCTGGCATCAATGCCCACGCCGCGGAATATTTCTTTCCAGATATTTATCGAATCATCATCCTTCGGTACCGCACCTTCACCTGCGAACACTGAAACATAAAGTCTTTCCGGGGGCAGACCCAGAATTCGGGTCAGGAATTCAAATATCCAGGGGAGCTGCTCCTTTTTGAAATAATCGCCCAGCGACCAGTTGCCGAGCATTTCAAAAAAAGTAGTATGCCGGTTATCACCGACTTCATCGATATCCTGAGTCCGGAATGATTTCTGACTGCTGACCAACCGCCTGCCCTGGGGATGCTTTTCACCCAACAAGTACGGGATCAGCGGCTGCATACCGCTTGAGGTAAACAGAGTTGACGGATCGTTCTGGGGGACCAGCGGGGCTGAGGGAATTACCGCATGCTGCCGCTGTCTGTAGAAGTCGATAAACCGGCTGCGGATTTCGGATGATTTCATAAATCGGATTATAGCACGGGATAATCCGTAATTCAGGTCATCCGGACGATTCGGAATTGTCCCAGTTCGGTGGAGCTTTTCCGGGTTATCACAGAATTTCGCATATGCGAATTTCTGTGATAATAGGAAGGGGATTATCGGCAGACACCGGCCGGATAGCAGTCCGGTCGGCAGTCAGAACCGGGCGCCGGCGCAATATACTGCATCGGTGTCCGGGTCGGACGCTCCCCTGTCAGTCATAAAACAACTGCCGGTAAAAAGTATTCGCGACAAAGTGCCAGGCATCGCCGAACAGTTCCGGATGCTCTTTCATCTGCTGCTTCAGCACAGCCTGCGGAAAAACCCGGAGTGAAACCGATTCGTGGTTTAAGGCCGGTTCCTGATCAGTATATATCTCGAAGAGGACAAACAGATGGTTTTCTTTCCGGCCAATAATTTCCCGGTAATACACGGCGGAACCGATATGCTGGTATTTAAACTTTTTCAGCCCCATCTCTTCATAAGCTTCCCGCTTAAGGGAAGCTGCATCAGATTCGCCGGACCGGATGTGTCCTCCGACGGGTGAGACGTACCGGCCGGCATCCTGCCGGTCATGTGCCTGCTTAACCAGCGTCCAGTTGCCTTCGGAATCAATCACTTCCGCCAGTATAGTGGGATGCAGCAGCCCCCTGGCATGAGCTTCACGTTTCGGACAACTGAACTGAAACTCCCGCATTTCATTTATAATATCCACGGGTTCGTCCCCTGTATCCATACTACCCGGCATCAGGCAGCTGCTTTTCCGCCTCGTCCGAACTGAATGTGTGAGTCTTCTCTAATTTCTGTCCAAGCAGTGTGTATGACTGAGTTACTGTACTCATCGTATTGAACGCATTAGTAACATGTTTACCAAGTACCGAAAGATTTTCTTCAACTTTGGTGTAATCCCGGTGTATCGCCCGGAGCAATCTGAATACTTCCCGGGACTTAAGTTCCAGTTCCTTTCCCTGGTAACTTAATAACAGCACCTGCAGGTGCGCATACAGGGTATTGGGTGATACCGGGTATACCCGCAACTTGCGGGCATAATCCAGAAGCTCCGTCAGCATGGCGATTTCGTAATATACTGCCTCTGACGGGATATACATCAGGGCGAAATCCATCGTACCTTCTTCAGGCAGGATATATTTCCGGCTGATATCGCTGACATGTTTCTTCACGTCGGAAATGAATCCGCGTTTTGCGGTGCTTCTGACCGTATCTGTTTGTCCGTTATGCATGAGTGTAAAGTTCTCCATGGGAAACTTGGCATCAATACATAGAAGTCCCGCATCGGTTTTCAGTACCGCATCAACTTTAACACCGGATTTGAACTGGTACTGCAGATGGAAGGAATTTTTCGGGAAGGCCTGTCCGATCATATCAGACAGCACCTGTTCACCGATGTTTCCCCGGAGCTTGGGTGACTGCAGGAATTCCTGGAGACTTTTTATCCCCCGCCCTACTTCACTCATCTCCCCCAGATTCTTTTTCAGGTCACCGATAACGTGGGCTGCGGCATCAAGACGCAGGTTCAGCTGTTTTGTATTAGCCGAAAGTGCCTGAGCCACATCGGCGGTCGAGCCCCGCATGGCGGCATTCAGATCCCGGTTGGTTTTCTCGATAGACGCCTGCAAGGATCTGAGCCATTCCAGAAGCGCCTGATCCTGAGGTTTCGCGGCGAGTCCTGTGAGTTCTTTCCGAAGCAGTGCAAAACCGATGACGAATCCGGCAATCACGGTAACGGTAAGAAGTAAAACTTCTATGCCCATACGCGCCACATTGTACCACCGGGGATGTTTTTGTCTACAATATCAGTATGCAGCGTTCAGGCAGAAATTTCTGGCACCTTTTCTTAAGCATCGCCGCACTGTCTTTCTTAGGCTGGTTCGGCAATACTTTCCCTCCGGTTGCGACATGGCAGGTAGTTGTGTTTCTAACGGTTACCGGCATATCGATATATTTTTCCGTCCTGTACCTGTCCCGTAAATCCTTAACCGCCCTCGCACTGACCGGTTATACGGTGTTGTTTCTGACATTAAGGTACCTCGGACTGCATGACTGGTACTATCCGCTGCTTCTCACAGCTGCTGCCGGATCAGTGTGGTGGTATCTGAAACACCTGTAACAGGTTGTCTGAGGTTCACAGCTATGATATTATTTACGTATGAACCTCCGTGCGGCATTAATGGAAATGCCGGCCGTTTAATTACGGAGGTTTAAGGAAGTTTCCGAGGCGGCCTCCGATTAAGGGAGGCTTTTTTCTTACCTTATGACAAATAAATTCTATGTAACCTGTGCCATACCCTACGTTAATGCCAGACCGCATATCGGGCATGCCCTGGAATTCGTGCAGGGTGACGCCATTGCCAGATACCAGAAATTACGCGGCAGGCAAGTTTTATTCTTGTCCGGCGGCGATGAAAACGCACTGAAAAATGTCCAGGCAGCACAGGACGCGCAAACGCCGGTTCAGCAGTTCGTTGACAGGAACTCCGGATTATTCCGGACGCTTGCGGAAAATCTGGACGTACAGTTCGACGTGTTCCAGAAGGGCAGCGACCGGGAAAAACATTACCCGGCCAGCCAGAAACTCTGGCAGCTCTGCGCCGGGAGCGGCGACATCTACGAAAAGGAGTACGAAGGCCTCTACTGCGTAGGCTGCGAAGCATTCTACACCCCCGATGAACTGGACGAAAACGGTGAATGCTTTGAACATCCGGGGAAAAAACTGGACACGGTCAGGGAAAAGAATTACTTTTTCCGGCTGTCCAGGTACCGGGAAACCCTGACCGATATCATCCGCGGAACACATTCCGGGTACGGCCGGCTCCGGATCATTCCCGAAAAACGGGAAAATGAAATCCTGGCATTTCTGGCGCGGGGACTGACTGATATCAGCATATCCCGGTCAAACGAGCGGGCAAAAAACTGGGGCGTACCCGTTCCGGGTGATCCGACGCAGCGGATTTATGTCTGGTTTGATGCCCTGAATATTTACCAGAGCGGAGCCGGTTTCGGATGGAACGACAGTCTGTATCGCAAATGGTGGCCCGCCGACATCCATGTCATCGGCAAAGGCATACTCAGGTTCCATGCCGTCTACTGGCCGGCATTCCTGCTGTCGGCAAAACTGCCGCTGCCGAAATCCATCTTTGTCCATGAGTATTTTACCGTAAACGGTCAGAAAATGAGCAAAACCCTGGGCAATGTCATAGATCCGAACCAGATCATAAGTAAATTCGGCTCTGAAGCCGTCAGGTATTACCTTCTGGCAAAATTCTCCCCTTTCGCCGACGGTGACTTTTCCGAACCGGAGTTTACGAAAACATATAATTCCGACCTGGCAAACGGTTTAGGCAACCTGGTTTCCCGGGTGGCCGCACTGGCTCAAAGGTTAAAAATCACCCCCGACGACGGAAAACGGACGCTACTTCTCAAAAGTTTCGGCGACCAGTATCAGTTCAATTTGGCACTGGAGACCATCTGGAAGGTAATTAAGGAATGTGATGTCCGTATCAATGAACGCAGGATCTGGACTTTAAGCGGCGGGGAAAAATCCGCGGCGCTTGATGATATTATCCGGGATATCAGGAATATCTCGTATAACCTGACTCCCTTCCTGCCCCGGACGGCCGGAATCATTACGGATCAGTTCAAAGGCAGCGACATACCCAAACGGGATCCCCTGTTCCCGCGGATTGGGTAAATATACTTATGAAATCCGAGCCGATCGGTGTAGTGGTTACAGTGATTAATCCAACCGGCAGCTATCTCTTAGGTATCCGGCTAAATGCTTATGAGTCAGGTCAGTACGGATGTCCGGGTGGTCGGGTAAACAGTTCTGAATTACTGGTGGATGCGGCAAAGCGTGAACTCTTCGAAGAGACCGGTTTAACCGCACTGAGTATGGATTTTACCGGCGTAGTCAGGGAATTCCAGAAGACTTATACTTTTATACATTTTGCCTTTGTATGCCGGTTATATAAGGGAAATCCTGTCCTAAAAGAACCTGACAAATGCCGGAACTGGGAATGGCTTGAGTCGGACAGTCTCCCAACAAACCTGTTACCGGGGCACCGGGCTGCCATTGACATGACCCGCAAACCAAGGACACCCCGTTTCAGGGATTTAATATAGGTTACATTCGAAAATACGCTTGCCTGATATACATTCCGGCTATCGGATATTTTAACTGCATAATGATCCGGAAATATACTGTATGCGGATGGAGTTTATCGACACCCATTGCCATATTAATTTCGGCCAATTCCGGGATGATTTGTCCTCGGTTATCACCAGCGCCAGGAAAGCCGGGGTCCGGAAATTCGTCGTCCCCGGCGTGGATGCAGTTACATCCGAAACCGCGGTAAAACTATCCCAGAAATACCCCGGTGACATTATCCCGGCTGTTGGCTTCCACCCGTACGAAGCGCAGCGGACAGATCCGTCCGGAGCCGCAAGGCACCTCGAAAGCATGCTGAAGAAATGCCCTTATGCTGCAGTCGGTGAATGCGGACTGGATTATCATATATATAAAGGACATGAGGCGACGGGCAAAAAAGACGCCCAGAAATTCCTCCTGGAAACCCACCTGCGGCTGGCAATCCGTTACGGGCGGACGGCGACGATCCATTGCCGGGATGCGTTTGATGATTTATTTGATCTAATCGACAGTTTGCCCCGGCTGCCCAAAGCAGTCCTCCACTGTTTTTCCGGTGGCATGAGGCAGGTCCGGCAGGCCGAAGAACGAAAACTCCTGATGGGTGTGGACGGAAACGTGACTTATTCAAAGCAGCTTGCAGCCAACGTCCGGTCCATACCGCTATCCAACCTGCTTCTGGAAACCGATTCACCGCTTTTGACTCCGGTACCCCTGAGAGGCCGGCGCAATGAACCGAAAAACCTGCGCCTGGTGGCCCGGGCGGTTGCGGCAATCAAAGGAGTTCCCTTACCCGAAGTTGCGGAAATTACCGGACACAACTCCCGCTCAATGTTTTTCGCATATTACGGTTAACTCCCCCGGTTACAAAAACCGGAACGCCATCCGGATTCAGCAGACCGATAAAACACTACGCCGGCTGCGGGGTATCTGATACTATGGTAGGGAAGCCAAAACAACCGAATTACAGTATGCGGATACTGCTGGTTACCGAAACGTACCTGCCGTTTATTTC
>Ga0154812_101_pt10 | contig 33536 bp, 36 predicted proteins | sample Rifle2008BG16ft_FD_105820 | JGI IMG/M metagenome (GOLD analysis project Ga0154812, IMG submission 105820) | Candidatus Gottesmanbacteria bacterium RBG_16_52_11 | reverse complement strand
CCCCCGTTTCGGTAATTACCACGAAAGCACTGATTTTCTGCGACTCGATGACACGCTGTTTGACCAGATCGCTGGCCGCAATCGTCAGCGCATCGGTCTGCGTGCCGATATCATACCGGATCTGCGGCTGGGGCCGCCTGGTATCGATAAACCTGGTAATACTGCGCATCATCGCTACGGCTTCCCGCGGATATTTACCGACAGCCGTTTCGCCGGACAGCATGACGGCATCCGTCGAATCGTACACTGCATTGGCGACATCGGATACTTCAGCCCGGGTCGGTGCCGGATGTTCCATCATACTGTTGAGCATTTCCGTTGCGGTAATGACCGGTTTGCCGGCCTCGAGACACCTCCTGATAACATGCTTCTGGTGGTAAGGAATCTCTTCGACCGGAAGCGCCACCCCCAAATCACCCCGGGCTACCATAATACAGTGGGCTGAAGCGATAATATCCTCCATGTTATCGAGCGACTCGGCTGTTTCAATTTTGGCTATCAGCCTGACCGGACCGCCGTTATTTCCCAGCGTCCCTGCGAGCGACCTGACCTCATCGGCCGACCTGATATATGACAGCGCGACGTAATCGATATCACCGGAAGTAACCAGATGCAACCAGCGGTCGATTGTATCGGAACCCGGAATATCCGCGATTATGCATACCGGCAGGCCTGACGCGCGGGACACTTCCCGCACCCTGCTGATACTGGCTCTATGCCAGTCCGGCGTATTGTGCTTCAGGTTAAACCTTACCACGTCCGTCCCGGCTTCAAGCAGTGACGCAATTCCCTCGGCGTTGTCCGACGCCGGGCCGACCGTGGCAATAATTTTGGTGCCGACCATACGTCTATTGTGGTTGAAAAACAGCCACCGCGCAACATGGCATGAAGTATACTTGCGTTATGCCGGCAAATCCCCGAAATGACATTTCCGTCCGGGACATACTGGAAAACTCCCGGAATATCGCAGTGATCGGTTTATCGGACAATCCCGAGCGATACAGCCATATCGTGGCATCGTATCTGATGCATGTTGGGTATATCGTGATTCCGGTTAATCCGAATATCAGGAGCGTTCTCGGGAGCATTTCTTACCCATCGCTCCCGGCAGTTCCCCCTGAAATCAGGATCGATATCGTCGATATTTTCCGGAAACCGGAACATGTACCGGAAATCGCTGTTCAGGCTGTTCAAAGAATCCCGCATCCGGTTATCTGGATGCAGGAAGGCATCACATCCCCCGAAGGCCGGCGGATAGCCGAGTCAGGCGGAATTACCGTAATCGAGAATGCCTGCATCATGAAAGCACACCGGCAACTTGCAGGCCGGTCAGCAGTCAGCGGATTTCGGCGCGGCGTTCCTTCAGGAAGAGGCTCCACTGTTCTATCAGGTCGACGATGACCGCAAACGGCGTCTCGATGATGAATGTAAACAGAAACGCCACGACATTATATTCCTTCCATTTAGCGGCAAATACCGATCCGATTTTGGCTATCGGAACTGAAATCATATCCAGGAAAAACTCCCTGAAGCTGGCCTTATCATCGACTGAAAGTTCTTTGGCTTTATTCCTGATAGACACGGCGGCAAAAACCGTCAGTGCGATCGTGAACGTATCAAACGCTACGGATGTTATCGGTAGACCGGCAAACCAGAAAATGTAGGCAACACCGTAAAAAATTGCTATGGTAATGAGCGTGTACGCGGTACCCATAACAGCACGCACCAATGGCCGTCGGGGTTTGCGGACGTGAATTTCGTAGTAGTCAAACTGGGCCTGAGCATACACGAAACTGTACACTGCTTTTAAAACGTTCTTACGGTTTTCATCTTTCGGAGGCCGGATAATGGTAACGAGAAGGAACATGATGACTGTCGGCACGAGAAAATCAATGAACGCCGTAAACAGGTTAAAACCTTCGGCAAATACGTTAGCCAGCGGCACCTCAATGATGAAGAACGTGACCCAGTTCGACAAAAATACCGAAAGCGTCGAAAACACCGCCAGCCGGAATAACCGCTTCTTCAGTGTCGAGTACCGCTTATCATAATGTTTTTCGATTTCCCGGGTAAACTGCGCTTTGTCCTGAAATACCCGTAATAGCATAGCCGGATTGTCTTTGAAGTCTTCCAGGATATCCCCGACGAGGGCAAATACCGTATCAAACCGTTCACAGAAACCGTAAAATTCCTTAGCCATCGGATGCGTCAGAATCCGTCCCAGCTGGTCCCTGAGCGATGGCAGTGACCGGTTGAGTTCTGCCACCAGCTCCTGAGACGCCTCGGTCCACTGCGGGTACTGAAAAACCAGCAGATGATAGGAAATAAACGCATCATCAAGGTCAAACAGCGTCCGGCAAACCGATATATAAATCAAGGCTGCCTTCTCGTCATCCGATATTCCGCCTTCGGGCACGATCCGGATGCGCTGGTCCATCGCCCGGGTCATGGCGTTAATCAGACCGTTCTCCCGGACCGGATTAGTCAGGATTTCCTCAATTTCACAGGCTGCGATTTCCAGGATGGAAGTGAAATAGTTGATCCTCGTTTTGATAACGGAGGGGTCGCTTCCGAGATATGACGTATGCTCCAGAAAATAAAGATATTTCCCAAGGGCCCGTTCGATGACAACAATCCGCTCCTTCGGGACGGCATCGTTCGGCAGGTGTCCGCCGCGGATCAGATCCATTGTCAGGGTCTCCGCTACTTCGGAAATGCGGACGTTTTCGATGAAAGTAAGGCCGGAAAGCTTGGAGAAGAGCAGCCGTTTCAGGGTCCGCTCGATCGCCCCCCGGCGCAGCGCATTATCATCCTTCCAGTCGACCACCTTACGGATAAGTTCGTAAAACTTGGCTACCCGCGACGCAATTTCATCCACGTGGATCGGCGTATAATTTCGCCGGTCGGCATTCAGGCCCTGAACGTACTCCTCGATCAGCATAACCACCGGTTGGGTCAGTTCGCTCTTCGGCCCATCGGAATTGCTGCCTGCCGTAAGCGGTGCCAGAACGGAAACAGGTTCCAGAGGTTGGTCTGACATTTCAGTATCATCGGCCATAACCGGATTACTCCTGCTGTATTGTACCGATTTTTCCGCAATTCCCAAAACTGGAGTTATTTAGTCCGGCTGCGGCCGCATCGGGTATGCTGTGACTCCCGGGACATATCACGTCAACCCCGGCCGCATGCAGGAGCAACCTTATTACTCAATCCTTACCGGATTCTGTCCCGGTTCTGACAGTATTATGCTAGCTTTGGTGTGAATACACCGCCGGCAGATTGGGAAATTCTGTCTGATACGAGCTAAAAGTCAGAGGATTTGTAGTGGTAAAGGCAGACTTCTGCATTCCGGAATTTTATTACCGGATTCTTACATTAGTCTTACCATGCTCTTCACACCGCTGCTGTATAAAGTCAGCATGCTTCTTTAACAATCAGGGTCATATGGCTGCCGATGCAGGAAAACCTATCGTAACCCATCATCATCGAGCCGTTCTGCCGGTAGCAGTATTGCCATATGAATACGGTACCAGTCGCATGCCGTATTCAATCACCACCCTCATAAGCTCACCGCTTTCGGGTGATACAAAAACCCCGGGTTTATCCCGGGGTTTTTGTGGCTGGATAAATCCAACCGCATCCCTGTCATTTCACGGGACGGGTCTGCACGAACTGAAAATAGTTGCCGTCCGGATCCTCGAGGGTAGCCACCAGGCCGTACTCCTCAATATGGTACGGTCCGGTAATAATCCTGACCTTAGCCCTGCGCAGTCTCTTTAGTTCCTTTTCGATATCGTCGACTTCGAAGTTGACCATAAACCGCTCCGGCGTTTTATTCTTACCTCTGACCTCTGAGTGGTCCATAATCGACAGTGATGCAGAACCTTTCCATTCAAAACCGAACAGGTTGGCATCTCCCATTTCCGCTTCATATGTCTGCTTCAGTCCGACATCATTTCGGTAAAAAGCCGCAAGTTTCTTTGCATCAGAACTGAAAAGCAGTACTGTTTCAATACCTTTGATCATATATGGTACCTCCGGATTAATATATTAATATATTAATATACATCAATGAACACCACAGGTAAAGTAGCCCGGAAAAGTTCATATCCGGATAAAAAATAGCGCGTTTCAGCGGATTATCCGGGCAAATAACGCTGACACGATTACCGACAATATTATCATCGTACCGGCCCAGGCAATCCACAGCCCGAACGGCACGTTGATTAACAGAAGCATCGGCAGATGTGCCAGGACAAACCAGAATCCGATTACCAGGTACGAAAACCAAAGTACCCTGTCCCAGTACTCTTTCGGCATTACCGGCCGCAACAGATCAAACACCGCTGCCAGAAAGACGCCGGAAACGAAAGTAAATAATAGCGAAATTACGAAAAATTCAGCCGGCGGCGGACCCTTGCCCGGCATCATCAGCTTACTCCAGACATCAAAATATTCCGGTTTCATGTAAAACTGCATTGTCAGAAACGCTTCCGCCTGCCGGATCAGAATTGCCGCCAGCGTATACAGGAGTCCTGCCCTGAAAATCAATCTCCACCGGAGTGTTTTCCATCCTTGAGACATACCTTCACCCCCCTTCTTTTTACATCATAGACCTTTTGCGGGAACGGGGGAAATCAGGTATGTTGCAGGCATATTATCGGTTGCGGCTGGTTAATGACCGCTTGCGTCGGGCCGGTCTCTTGAAAATCCCGGGGCGCCGTCATACGATACAGGTATGAAACATCCCCAGCCTGATACCGGTTCTGTCCGTGATCCGGAAGTAGTCGTGATGGGTGAAAATGTGAGCCGCATGAAGCACAGTCATGATGCCGGCAGCTCCATCTGGGGAATACTCCTGATATTTTCGGGCGCTGTTTTTCTTTATAATTCGACCGGAGTCCTGCCATGGGAAATCTGGAATGACATACTGTCATTCTGGCCGCTTCTATTGGTTCTGGGAGGCCTCCATGCCCTGCTGGGAAACTCACCCCTGTCCCGGCTGATACTTCTGGTGGTATCGGTCTTTGTTTTCGGAACCGTATTCATACTGACGGCCGGCCGGTGGAATCCTGCTTTGGTTAAAGGTCTGCCGCGGGAAATGCTACAATTTACCGGTGTCGTAGAATCAATGCTTAAAAAACCATGAAATCCATGAGGTTCATAACCGGATTGTTCATCATCCTGCTCGGATTAAGTTTCCTGTTTGACTTTCCGTTCCTGAAAATCCTTTTGGCGCTTCTTATTATCTGGCTCGGAATCAAAGTATTATCGGGTGATGACAAACCAATTGCAGAAAAAATCGACACCAGTGTAATCCGCGAGGACTCGACCAGGTCAGTCCACGTATTTTCCGGCTTCAGCAGAAAGCTGGAATCTGAGGCATTCCGCGGCGGAGAAATCGTGACCGTACTGGGGGGCGGCGACCTGGACCTAACCGGAGTCAAAGCCGGAACGAAAACCGTTGAAATCTCCGTGGTGGCGGTTCTGGGAAGCATTAAGGTCAGAATTCCCAAGGATTGGTCAGTCTCGTCTGAGGGTGTCGGTATCCTCGGCGGATTTGAAAACGAAACCGTCCCGCCTGCCAAACGGATTATTCAGCTGCGCATTAAAGGTGCGGCCGTATTGGGCGGCGTTACCATAACCAATTAAGCCGCTGCGGTAATCCGGCCCTTCCGGCAGAGAAATGTCTGCTTATCTCCGCGCCGACGCCGTGGCAACATATCCGACCAACTGAAACGCTTCCAAACCGTTACGCCAACTGACTGTATCCAGCTTCCGGGAGTTCGGACCGATACCGCAGCTGCCGCGGTTTACAAAAAGCACAGCACCGGCAGGATCTGACTTGATCGGCCAGTACTTAATTTCTTCGGACGGACAATCCTCCGGAACGAAATAGAACTTGTCAAACCGGACGTAATCGAGGTCGCGCCGGGAACCGGAATGTTGGTATGCCGCCGGGTCGTACCCGGTCCAGAACAGCCAGTGAATATACGGATTGCCGTTGGCTTTGGAGAATACGATCAGATCATAGTCACCGCTGATTGACACTAGTTTCCCGATGAGCGGGCGGTAGGCAAAATCACGGAAATACGGTTCATGAACCGGCTGATGAATGAACAGCTGGTGCAAAAAAAATGCCAGATTTATCCCGTAAAGAATTATTACCATGCCGGCAGAGATTGTCCGCCGGATTTGCCGGAAGGACTGGATTATCCCGGTAATACCGTAAGCGACAACCGCGTACACCGGCAGAAGTGAAATTAAAAACCGGTGAATGTTGGGTGTCTCATGACCGGAAGGGGCAAACGTGACTGTCCCCAGGAATATCCACGACAGCATCAGATAACCCCAGGTGGCTTTGCGCCTGATGATGAAGTAGATCCCGGCCAGCAGAAACGGCGCATCTGTGAGCAGTAAAAATCCGGTAGCCGGGATGCGCTCCCGGCGCGGTTCAACAGACTGCAGAAACAGCTGCGACGGGCTGAAGTAAGCCGCATAATTGTCAATTAATACTCCGGAATTTGCGGTAACTTTATTATGGAACATCCGGGCTATCAAGGGCGGCAGATCCATGACCCCGTCCTCCAGGTGTTCGGATTCAAGCTGCAGGGAAGCCTGCGCTCCGCCGATTGATGAAAGCTGGAGGAACCGTTCGGGGGAGGAAACCGTAACGTATAGGCCCACGGCCGTAACGGCCAGCATCGCCAGAAACGTCAGGAATTTCTGTCTGCCGGACAGGCTGCCGCGGTACCAGAACAGTGACGACAATACGTAAACCGGGTAGGCTACTTTCGTTACGTGGTAGGTCATCATGCTCATCAGTACCAGAACGGCAGATAATACCAGATGTAACGGTCGCTTCGATGTGAACCATACGATGAGGAGGTACATGCCTGCGAAAAACAGCCCGGCTGACACCAGCGGATCCGATTGTACCCGTGACAGGGAAACTGAAACCGGCGATACGGCCGTCAGGGCGGCTGCAGTCAGGGCAAGTGTTTCATTTTTACTGAGTTTGTTCACCAGGGCGTAAATAAGCCCGACCAGGATGATTCCGGCTAAGGCTGTCGGCAGCCGGACGGCAAAAGGAGTCAGTCCGAATACGGATATAAAGGGGACGGTCAGATACGCATAGAGTGCGCCTTTCTGGTCGCCGAATGACTCAAGTGTCAGCGGCATGAGTTTGCCGTATTCGTCGCGGCCGGTTCTGAGAAGGGAAAAGGCATTGTATCCGAAGCTGGCCTCATCGGCATGGAATCCTTCGGGAACGGCATCCAGCCGCCAGAGCCGCAGTAATCCGGCAAACACCAGAATCAGAATAAGAATCCATCTCCGGCTCATAAAAAACACCGATGCAAACCTATTATATCCTTTGCGGTCGGGGCAGACCGTGCGGCAAAATCACCGGAGCGGCTGATCGGTGAACTCTCCGGTCAGAGCATCGATTTTTGCAGCCAGTATGAAGTCATTTTCATGAAGACCGCCGATTTTATACGTATACAGTATCAGCCGGACATGGTTATAGGAATAAATGGATATGTCAGGATGATGACCTTCGGCCTCGGCAATTTCCCCGACCCGGTTGACGAAGTCCAAAGCGGTCCGGAAATTGCCGAATTTAAAATCGCACTTTAATTTCCGGCCGCTGTCAGTCAGTTTCCAGCCGGAACTGACCAGGGTCAGAAACCGGTTCAGTTCCTCTCCTTCAAGTACCGGCGCCCCTTCGCGGCAGGGAACGCATGATTTCCGGGTGAGATCCATACCTTATTATAAATCGTCACTGTCAGTTCCCGTTTTCCCGCCGTTTCGTGTTTTGGTTATCCCGGATAGCAAATTCGCCGATTACGGCACGATGATCTCCGATCCAACCGCCGGTTCTGCCCCGGATTTTCACTAGTCCCCGGTAAAGTATCCAGTCAAGTTTCAGACCGAAAGCCTCCCGCTGAGTCAGCGGCATGCGCCAGGTATTAGCTGAGAGGTCTGCAGTTTCTTCAAATCCGTAATTTTTAGCAGTATCGTAAAAATAATACCGTTCATTCAGGTCAGCAAATCTCCCGTATATTTCCGGTTGCGGAGCAGGAATCCGGTGCATCAGGGAAACGGCGAAGCGGTACCGGTGCCGGTCGGGAATCACGGTATTCATGTCACCGCAGATTATCACCGGGCCGCGGAAGGTATCCGCATGCCTGATGATACCGGTCAGCATGATCCTTCTTTCCGTCATGCCGTTGCCGGTCACATTCAGGTGGCAGTTGTAGATTCTGACCAGGGATCCCCCTGTCATTACCGTGACCCAGAAGGCCCTGCCGGCGAAATAGCTGCGCTTGCGGCCTTTCCGGTTCCAGATGATTTCACCCTGCTCCCGGCAGTCCGAATTAGTCAGGACGGCGTTGCGGAATCTGACGCCGGGCAACGGGGATTTGACCGCTGATGACATCAGGTACCGGTATCCGGTCCGCAGTCTGATAGCCTGAAGAAATGCTTCCGAAGTGACTTCCTGCAGGCAGTAGATATCGGCACATGTAGCTGATATGAGCGATAAGATGCCCTTGAGCGTCCGGCCGTAAAAACAGTTCTGGGTTACAATATGCAGATCGCTAGACATACGCCGATTGTAAGGCAAGGAGCAGCCTCCGGTCCATTATGAATATAATCCGGGAATATTTCATTTGCCGTCAGCGGTAAGGGTGCACAAAGTGATAATCCGGAGTGCGGAGTTAAATTGTGGTAAACATGTTTATGAAGCAGCCCGGTTCGTGGTTTTCAGGAGACTGCTTCAATCTTATCGGTCAATTCCTGTATGTCGAAAGGCTTTGCCAGGTAACCGTCAACTCCGGCCTGTTTCGCGGCATCCCTCCCGCCCGGGTGCGCCGACAGCATGATGATCGGAATATTCCGGGTACGTGCTGCCGACCTGAGTTCGCGGGCTACCTTTTTTCCGTCCGTACCGGAAAGGAGTAAATCAAGGAGTATGACATCCGGCACCGCTGTACCGGTAACGCCGCGGACACCGTTCCAGGTACGGATTGACCTTACTTCATACCCGTAAGCCTCCAGGGCAAATGTCAGAGCCTCAACGATTGCATCATTATCATCGATGATAAATATCCGTTTCATATTTCCGGGTAATTGCTGACATTTTAAGTGTTTATGTCCCCTATTCCCGGGAATGATTATCAGATCCGAAACCGGATTATTAATTTCCGAAGCGTCCTGCGGCAGCGCAGGCAGAATAGCATGCCGGAAAGAAAAACACAAAATTTCTGCCGCCGGATTAAGGTGGCGAAATATCCGTAAATGTAACACCCGAAAGTATATCACTGAAATATTTTCCGGTTTCGGATTCAGCGGCCTGTGTCCGGTCAGCTGCCGGCAAAGCGACAATTGTATATACCAAGGAATCCCTGACTATGTATGCTGCCTTTACGGTCAAACCGGCAGCCAGCCATTCCTCATCCCGTCTGACCGTCTTCAGTCCGCCCGCAACTGTGGCCTCACTGTTCAGAATGCGCTTTGCAGGCTGGCCCTCGTAAGCTGTCCGGCTGATCCGGTCCGAATCCAGGAGGAACTGCTCCGGTGATATAAATGATCCTTCGGTGACGGTTATCTCAAACGTGCTCCCGTCGGGAGCCTGAAAAACCGTCCGGCCCGGAAATTCCGGTACCGGTTCCGACTGACGCCAGGACGCAGGCACCATGATCCCGTATCCGTAACTCCCGTTCCGGTAGGGTTGGACGGACGGGGTAACCGTACTGCCGTTATCAGCCGGTGGCGGTAAAGTCTCCCTGCCGCGTTGCCAGAAGTAATAACCGGCAGCTCCGAGAAACAGGCACAGCGCAAAAATAACGTTCAGTATGCGCGAGAATTTCATAACCATATTGTACCAGTCCGGTCGGTCAACCGGCGCGGGATCAATGTGACGGAACACTGTTTCCGGGTGTGGATAATTCGGGGAGAGCCAGCCTTACGGCAGAAACCGGCTCTCCCCGGTAGTCAGCGGAATAACATAATCAGCATTTTCACGGCATCAGAACCTAACGGTTCGAGACGGCATATGCCCCGGATGCAGTAAAACAAATAATCCGATGACAGATGCGCCATAACGGAAAATAATAATCCTGCACTCAATGCAAAATGCCTTCCGGATGTCGGCAGCTTCGTACCGTGCCGAAATTGTGTTTTCAGGAACAAAATCCCCGTGCACAGAAAAACTGCCAGGCAAGCTAAAAGTAGCGGAACGTGTCCCCACTTACCCCCGTAGAGAGCCAAATTGTTATAAGTAACCGGTAAACCTTTCATGACGACACTGACCAGGTGGTCAGAATCAGTTCCCAGTCCGCCGATTACCCCCCAAAATATGAACTGACCCGCTTTATAGGCGATTTTTCCGCCGGCCGACTTGCAGTTGATTAGCGGATCATGCGAAATAAATTCAATTCCGGATTGTCCTGCAGTCCCGACTGCACCGGAAAAAACAAGATGGAACAGGGGGTCGGACATACGTCCTCCGCAAACTTTTCTTTTTTCAAGGTTCATTTCGGTTTAAAGCACTATAATTCCGCCGATAAAGGTGAATTATATACTAAGTTCCGGTTCAACCGAAAACGTAAACACTCACAACAGGAACAGAACGTAAAACGGTAACCGGTCAGTCCGGTATCTGATTTCGTTACGATTAGGAAAATGTATACTATACGGTGTAGTTTTTATGGCCGACAGAAACAGAAAATCACCGACCAGGGAAGAACTGCTACGGGCTACCGAAAAAACCGTACCGGATGTGATTGCCGGCGGCCTGAAGGTCATATTCTCCGGTATCAATCCCGGTCTTTATACTGCCTGGGCCGGACACCATTTCGCCCATCCGGCTAACCGTTTCTGGCAGGTACTGTTTGCCTCCGGATTCACCGACCGCAGGCTGCGTCCCGAAGACGAACGGCAGCTACTTAATCGCGGTTACGGCATCACCAATCTGGTGTTAAGGGCAACGGCGACAGCTGCCGAAATTCCTGCCGATGAACTGCGGATGGGTTCCAAGCTTCTGACTGAAAAAATCAGACGCTACGAACCCCGCTGGCTGGCAGTCCTGGGAATCGGTGCTTACCGCACCGGATTTGCCAGGCCCGAAGCCGTCATCGGGCAACAGCAGGAAACCATCGGTCTTACCCGGATCTGGGTCCTGCCTAATACCAGCGGGCTCAATGCCAACCATACGCCAGAGCGGTTAACTGAACTTTTCCGGAAATTGCGCGCCAGGAGCGGATAAGGAATAATTCAGCGGATTAACGGAACCGAAAGTGACGCCTACCGGAGTGACGCCGAGGGCGAACCTTCGGGTGTGGGCGTCACTGATCCGGCAACGGTAAAATTGCGGGTCAGGTAAACGATATTTCCCGATGCCAAGCTTTTAATCCGCAGGTCCAGTGTTTTTGGTCCGGTAGATATCCCCAGCAGACTGATTGACTTGTCTCCGTACTCGGACCAGGAGCTGCCGCTGATTCTGTATGACCAGACTGCACTGCAGTAGTCACCCTGACTGTATGATATGTCGATATCCACCCTGTCGCCTTCGACCGTCTCCCCTTCTGCCGGACTGACGATTTCCACCGGGCCGACTTCCCGGATGCATTCTTCCGTTTTTACCGTCGGATTTGCCGCAACCGGGGACCATCCGGAATCCGGTTGTGATTTGATCTGGACCGGCAGTACCGTAATCTCCGGTGCAGCTGTCGGAGACGGTACCGGCATATCGGCCGATGTAGTACGTAGGCTGCGGACGTTGGCGATAAATACGGTCAGAAGTACCGGAATCGTCAGGAAAGCCGTAATGAACTCAAGATACGGCTTACGTTCAGGAAGTCCGCGGTAAAGGTTCTTAAGTTTGGCAATCATAAGTTCCCCTCGGGCTGCTTTGGCGCAATCGGGGAATTACTATTGTACCAGAGACTGTAAAACCTGCAACCCGGCCGGTATACTTGAAGATCCGCTGCTTTCGGATTAAAATGGCCGTATATGATCCGCGGTCTGATCCCGATCATGGTATTATTGGCTGCGGCACTGCTTCTGCCTGGTTCTGCCGGAGCATTTACGGTAAGGACCGGCGATTCCACCGGTGTCCCGGCCGGTGAAACCATTAACGATTCACTGCTGATTTCCGGCCAGGAAATTACCATCGACGGTACTGTCCGGGGAGACGTGTTCTGCGCCGGACAGAATGTCAGCATCACCGGAAACGTAACCGGGGACGTGATCTGCGCCGGGCAGCATCTCCGGATTTCCGGAATTTCTGCCGGTGACGTCCGGCTGGCCGGTCAGTCAGTCAGCATTTCCGGAAATGTCAGCCGGAATATTACCGCCTTCGGTCAGACTCTCACACTGGAAGCAACCACCGCGGGTGAAACCCTTTTTGCCGGCCAATCCGTGCACCTGGACGGAACCGCCGCCCGTGAAGTCCGGGGCGCAGCCGATTCTGTCATTCTGTCGGGAACGGTAGGAGACCTAAATGTTACCGCCAACAGGCTGCTTCTCTCACCGAAGGCGGCAATCAGAGGAAAGCTGACATACGTCAGCGACCGGAATGCGGAGATAGCACCCGGAGCCACGGTTTCCGGCGCCATTATCCGGATTCCGCCGGAGAAAAGCAAGGCAGTGCCGTCCGGTTGGGGGCAGAACCGCAGACCCGCCTCATGGATAGCCGGCAGGATAATGTCATACCTGACCCATCTGGTGATCGGCCTGGTGTTGGCATTTTTCGCATCCAAACATTTCAGAAACATTTCCCGGGCTATGCTGGCCCGTCCGGGCCGGGCAATCGGCAGAGGTCTTCTGATTCTCCTGGCTGCTCCGCTGGTGGTTCTGCTTTTAGTGCTGACCATTTTCGGAATACCGGTTGCCGGATTGGCCGTTTTGGCGTTGATACTAGCCGTATTTATCAGCCGGATTGCCGCGGGAATGGCAGTCGGAATAAAAATTTCGGATGAATATCTGAAACACAGGAAACTGTCCTTCATCGGTTCCACGTTTATCGGCATTACCGCGTCCTGGATTGTCTTCTCGGTACCTGTTGCCGGCTGGCTGTTATCGGCGCTGGCCGTCCTCTGGGGACTCGGAGGTTTTTACTTTCTGGTCCGCCCGAAATCCGCCGCCTGAGGGGGCGTAATTGGCATCTTACAGTTTACTTACCCCGCTTTAGCGCAACTATTACGGATATATGAGTAGATACTGAGCATTGACCGAAAGTATAGGACCGGAACCTGATTATGAGAATAAACTACCATCCGGACAAGCATCAGAATCCTGATACCTTAATCCGTTTCCCCCGGCCGTTCCGGAAGGTCCGGTGGATACCGTTTGATTCCCCTTCCCTCCAGCGTGCGGCGGTTGCTTTACAGCTGAACCGGGTCGTGAACCCCGTTCACTGCCTGAAAAACGGTTCATGACATTCTTTTAGCATCCGCAAGCCCTAAACCCTTTCCTGCTCCGAATCCGGACCGGAAGGGGTTTTTTATTTCCGGCCTCCGGTGATTACTCCGGTATCAGCCTGGTAAATACTACCGTCCGCCGGGAATAATTCTTCGCTGCGGCATTCCACGTTCCGGAGCAGGTAATGAGATTCAGATTAATAGTATCGGCCGGACCGAAAACATCATCCAGGGGAAACTCAGCGGAATCGAAACTTTCAACCCTGACTACCTGGAATTTACGAACGGCACCGTTTTCATCGGATACTTCCGCAATATCACCCGGCACCAATCCTGACAGCCGGTAAAACGCGGCCGGTGAACCGTCCGCTTTGTCGTAATGGCCGGCAATGACCGCGTTCCCGGTCGCCCCCGGCAGGTATCCGGGCTCAAACCATGCGGCATTATCCGCATCCGCCGGGACATCCATATTACCCTGCCGGTCAGTCCGGACATATTCCACCCGGGCGGCAACATTGATTGCGGGAATGGAAATTGTCAGTGGTCTGGCCGGCCGGGCCGGCGCAACAGCCGTCGGATACCCTACCCTGACACCGGTAGCCGCACCCAGCGGCATCGGTTCACTGACCGGCTGATGGAACCGGCCGGCACTGATGATGGCGGCAGCCAGACCGGCAACCACTAAAATTATGATGCCGGTACGGCGGATGTCCATAGAAACATTCCGCAGATGCTGTCCGGGATGACTGTTGTTCGTTTTTACCCGTCGCAATTACGGAACTCCCGGTAAGTCAGCCGCGGCCGGTCCGGGGAGCACCTACCGGAACCTGCGGTGTCGGACTGGGGGCAGCGGTCGTCGGTCTGGGGGTGCTGGTTGCGGCCGGCGACTCCGTCTGAGCCCTGGCTTTACCCGGAGTTAAGTAATATAGCGCAACGCCCAAAGATAGGGACACGATAAACGTCAGTACCATGGCAACAACAGACCTTATTAGTTCCTTCATCATGCTCAACACCTCCTTCCGTTCCGTTACACAAAGCGTCAACAGAATTACATGCTAAGGCCGGGATTCAATAAACCTGTAATAGTAACGTAAGAACTTTGTATGGGTATTCCGAAGCATATTGATGCTCCATAATGCGGATAAGTCCGGTTACAGGAATGCGTGTCTGAGGATCGGGAGTATGTGTTACCGGCTATGCTTTGTGCCGTGCCGGCTGCTTCTTCTGCCGGGACAGGACTTTTTCGCGGTTTGCGGCAAGCTGCTCATCCACAATCTTCTGACATGCCGGATCAGGGCAGACAGTGATCGTCCGGGTGATAACCGATTTACCCCCGAACGTAATCATTGTCTCCTTCCAGGTTTTGGCGACAATCCTGGTTTTGCCGCATCTGATGCAGGGCGTATGTCCGTTTGAACTCATATCTTTTTTATGTTTCCGGCGGCAGCAGAACCCGTTTACGGACTTATCGCTTTGTGACTTATATCGCGGGAACTAAAATCCTTCCGAAAACGCGGATATCCCAACGCCACATGACCGTACGCCGGTTGTAGTCTGGACACTATAGCAGGTTTGGCTGTTGATTGGCAAGGAAACACCCGGCCGCCGGCTTATCCCGGAAACGACGGTGGTCGGTCAGGGAGATACAGAGCGGAAAGCGTTGACCCGGCCCCACTTCCAATAGCTGCCGGTTCCGGTTACAGGATCTGAACGCGACTCAATCCGATTGCGGACAGAATTTGTGGATGATCCGTAAGGGGAAGCCCAAACCAAGCCGGCAACTGCCGATACTACCGGAGTTGCCATGGATGTCCCGGATGCGAATTTGTAACATCCCGAAACGTCACAGACCGGTTGCGGATTGGATGAACTGTCGCTGTCATTCCAGGTCGAAAAGATATACGCGCCGGGAGCCGCAACATCCACCCATTTGGCTCCGTATGATGAAAAGTACGCTTTGGCGTCACGGTTGTCAGTCGCCGCAACGGCAATGGCATTGGCATAGGCTGCCGGGTAAGTCTTTGACTGATTTGCCGAATTTCCGGCAGCGGCAGCGACGATTACACCGTTATTCCAGGCCCGATTTACAGCGCTTTCCAGTGTAAAGGACCGGGAAGAGCCTCCCAGACTCAAGTTGATGACTTTGGCGCCGTTATCAGTCGCCCAGTTGATGCCGTTGGCGATCCACGAATATGCCCCGGAACCCGAGTCATTAAGCACCTTGCCGTTCATGATTGTGCAGTTCGGGCAACCTCCGGCAACACCCTGGCCGTTCCCGGAAACGGCGGAGATAATTCCGGCAACGTGGGTGCCGTGACCGTATATATCGTTAAAACCGGTCGATGATCCGGTAAAATCCCGATTAGCGGCCAGTTTTGACGACAGATCCGCATGGGACTGCGCCACGCCGGTATCAAGTACCGCGACCCGCACGCCGCCGGATACCGCACTCCAGGCTTCGGGAGCGTCGATGTCGGCATCAATTATTCCTGTTACGCCGTTTACTGTCTGGCCGGTATTGTTAAAACCCCACTGAAATGACGCATAATAAGGATCCGGATCGGATGCCTCGGCAATAAAATCCGGTTCGGCAAATTCCACTTTGGGATTATGTGACAGGGCGGTCAGAATCCGGTCGGCCGCCTGTTCCGGTACCGATATGACCTCAACGTCCAGCGCTTCTAAGTTTCCGATCCTGTTACCGCCGACGCCTCTGACCTGACGGTTGATTTCATCTTCAGACGTTCCCTCAATGAATTTCACCAGGATCTGTCCCGGTATGCGGTCAGGTTTGGCGGCATACAGCCGCTGCGCAGGTAACAACCCCAGGACCAGCAAAACAACAGCAAGCAATGACTTCACATTAATCATTATCTATAATATTTACCACACAGACACGGGTTTGTAAATACCATTACAGGATTCACCGCCGATTACTTTTCCGTACCGGCCGTTGCCGCGCTGACTTTGCTCGTCTGACCGATCTGCCGCCTTTGACACCTGAAATCCTGCCGTAACTTGTATCGTCCTGATTTTCAAGCTCCCGTCTGATTATCAGGAATACGGGTACGGTAAGTAACATTAGGAGCCACCACCAGTCAGTTTCTTCGATAAACTGCTCTGTCCTGATTCCGCCAAAACGTTTCAGCCAATAAATCGCGCCGGATTCGCGGGTTATGGCCGGTGATTGTACCGGGATGGTAATTCCCCCGGCTTTTGCCTGTCGGACTCCGGTTAATACCATTATGGCATTAATAATCGTAAGTATAACTATCCGTTTGATCATGATAACCTCGGATTTCTTTCCGGAATATCATGGTAGAGTATGATCTGGAACGGATGGAAAAACGGTAATAACTTAGTAAGAAAATGCATGTATAATGCGGGTGATCATGAAACATATGCGGCATCTGCTGACCGCACTATTTGTTGTCGTATCCGGACTTATATTTACCGGCCCGGCTGCCGCTGCTCCGGCAGTCATCGGTACGACTTCAGTTAACAATGCCGCAGGGACAGCCAACCAGCGGCACCTGGTCGTCACCTCCGACGAAACCGTCCATGCGTTTCTGCAGCTGGGAACCGAAACCGCCACCTGCGGCGGTAGTCCCTTAAGCGGACTTCTGTGGTTTAACTCCACGGATGGTGGCGCCACCTGGACCTGCCGGGGACAGCTGTCTTCCGATACGTCGAACCAGTTTTACTCATCAGCCGTTACGGATTCTTCGGATAACATCTACGTCGTTTATTCCACCACCGGTTCCGGCGCCAGCGCCGCATATGATATCTACTACCGCAAACTCACCAAAGGTGCTGGCAGCAACTGGACTCTCGAAAGCGAGCAGACGGTCCTGGACGCAACTGCTGCAGACGCCTATACCTACTCAACAATTGACCTTGAGGGGACAACCCGGATCTGGCTGGCTACACGCTACTATACCGGAACACAATACCAGGTCAATGTATATTATTCGGACGGACTGGGCACGGCACCTTCATGGTCCTTATCACAGGCGAACCTGGATCCGGACGGAACCAGCTCTTCAGCCAGTTATAACGTCCCGGCCGTAGTCCGGTTCGGGTCCTATATAGGTGTCCTTTACAGCAATTCGTCCAGTTTCGTTTATTTCCGGCACCGCAGCGACTCGCAGGATCTCGACGAATGGCAGGCCAAAACATATGCGTTTCTGAGCGCAACCAATAGCCAGTGGTCGGTGGCCGGTAATTCCTACGGTGAGTTGTATGCTATCGCCGCTTCAGGTATTTCCGCTTCATATGCGAAATTCCATCACAACATCTGGTACGGTGGCAATAATTTCAACATCTCGACTTTCAACGAAGCCCTGACGGGAATCGGTATCGGCGTGGATAACAACACCGCGTGGATAGCCCACAACAACACCGAGGGTTTCAGTACGGGTCTTGCCGGGACCGCCAATTACCAGACCAGGATCCTGAAAGTCATCGATCCCGGGTACCGCTTCAACTACACCGAGGAAACGCCGGAACTGACTCCGTCGTACGGGACTTTTGACCAATACTGGAGCTACGTTTCCGGAGGATACCTCGATGACACTTCGGACGGGTCAAATACGACTACTGCCGACACCAGAATGGTCACCGGCGTCGGGGATATCGCTTATTTCGGCAGCACGGACAAATTCGATGCCGTGGCCTGGGACCTGTCCACCAACGGCACGGTGGGTACGGTCACCTGGGAGTATTATGATTCGGATATCGCCGACTGGTCAACTCTTACCTTCCTCTCTCAGACCAGTGCCAATGCCAGCAACTTCCGGGTAGACGGATATGCCACATTCACCGAACCGACCGACTGGGGAACGACCCAGATTAACGGAGAAGGAACACCGTTTTACTACATCAGGGCCAGGGCCACCGGTGCCTATACCACTACCCCGGTCGGTACCCAGGTAGCGCCGCTGGCTCCGACGCCGTTTATGACCATGAACGCCAAGCCGTCCCCGGCCGGCAAATTCTACGTCGTCTGGACCGAGGGAGCCGCCTCCACATACCGGATCCGGGCCAGTTCGGTGACGGTCAGTCCCGACTATAACGACCCGCCCTCAGTCAGTGAAATTTCACCGGCAGTAATGACGTATACAGCCAACGGCGGCGATTCGTTACTTGGCATGCAGGGTGAACGGCTGATAAAAACTTCGGACGGAACGCTGCATACTTTTATGCAAAGCGCATATGCTAATCTCAGTTGCGGCGGCAGTTACGTCGGCGGATTAGTCTGGCTGATGTCAAGTGACGGAGGCACAACCTGGACCTGCCGATCCCAGTTTTCCGGTAATCATGACCTGTATGCTACAGCTGCTACCGACACAAGTGACAACATATATGTGGTCTATAGTAACGTGTTGGCAGGATATGGTACTGACGGCGATATACTTTACCGCAAACTTACGTATACCGGTTCGGACTGGACGATCGGAAGCGAACGGACGCTACTGGATTCAGTCAGTGCCGATACAAGTTATGATACAGCCCGAATACTCATCGAAGGCACATCCAGATTCTGGCTGTCACTAAGGGATGCCCAGGATTACGGCGTCGACCACCGGAACGGCATCTATTATTCTGACGGCTTAAGCGACAATCCGTCGGTTAACGTATCTTTATCCCCGGTTGACACACCGGGAGGAACCGACGGGCCGCACACCGGAAATCTGGTCAGATACGGTGGTGATAAAATCGGTTACATCTACTATGATGAAGACCTGAATCTTTACTTCCGATCGCGGACCGACGGCGATCCGTTAACCGGTTGGAACGGCGCTACCCAGATTACACCTTCGACAGTTTACAACGATTCCTGGGCTGGGGTTTATTCAGCTACCGGTACCACAGGCGGTCAGATATTCCTCACCTGGACCGATGCCTCCAATGAAAACGTATTGTTTTCGTATTATAACGGTTCGATCTGGTCCTCTCCCTCGGAAATCTTTGCCGCCTGCGCCAACTGCGGGCATTATGTGGATATCATGTCGGACGGATCCGATGTCTGGGTCATCGGCGAGGACCCCACCGATCATACATCCTCATTTTATATAGCCGGCACGCTGGCTTACCGTAAAGGTGTGGCGCCTTACGGAAGCAGTGATTTCTCAGCTTCCGAATACCCATACGGATACGACGGAAAACCGGATCAGGTCTGGACGTATATTTCAGGAGTTTATACCGATGAAACGACCGATGCCAACAACAATACAGCCTCGGATGTGCCGCTTATGGCCAGTTCAGGTGACATTGTCTACGTAGGAAGTTCCCGGAAATTCGACTATATTGTGGCTGACATGACAACCAACGGGGGTTATCCCGGATACGGTCTGCCGGTCTACTGGGAATATTGGAACGGGATTTCCTGGGAGATGCTTCCGACTGTAAATGAAGCCACCGACGCAACAATGGTTATTATCGGTACCGACATGGAAGTCCAGTTTATCCCGCCCGACAATTGGGCTACCACCAGCGTCAACGGCGAGGGTAGTTCGTATTATTACGTCAGGATCCGGCTTGCCAAAAACCGCACCAATACAGCAACTGCATCTAAGATATATCTTATCCCCGAAGTCAACCATCCGGCCGGACTGAAATTGGTGGAAAACGGTACCCCGCTGGTTATCTGGCCGGAATACAATGCGTTTGAAGGCAGGGTGAGGATAAATCTGGATGCTTCGGTTACTCCTACTCCCACTCCTACTCCCACCCCTTCTCCCACTCCGGGAGCCACATCCACCCCGACACCCACTCCGACTACCGCCCCTTCGTCCTCCTCCGGATCAGTAGCCGGAGCTGTCGCCCCCACCTGCTCCGACTCTCCCACGTACGCGACTCCCCTGATCACGGAAGTGAAGGAAAAAGGCCACTTCTCCCTGGAAGTGTCCCTGTCACCTCCTTCCGAAAGCTTTGACTCCATGGTGCTTGCGTACGGCACATCGGCCGGAGTCTACCCTTACTCCGTGATGGGAATCTCCCCCGATCAGAAGAAAGTGACCGTGGGGGACCTGTCCCCCGGCACCACCTACTACTTTTCCGTCCGCTCCCAGAAAGGCTGCGCCCCCGGATTCTGGTCGCCTGAGGTATCAGGCACCACCCGGGCTTTTCCGGAAGGAAGCCAGGCCATCAAAAAGATCCTGCCGCCGGTTCCGGCTCCGCCTTCGGAGCCTGTCCTTCCCACACCCTTTCCCACAGCAATTCCCACCCCCGTCCCGACCGGGGTGCCCCCGTCAACTACTGCCACTGATTTGATAACCGGCATCGTGGACCTGATAACTGAGGCTTTTACTGAGCTGGCCGGTGCCGTCGTTGCCTGGTTTGACCCTAACCCGACGGTGATATCGGGGCTTTCGGTGACTCAAATCGGGGACACCTATGCCCTGGTGACCTGGACCACCAACCACCCGGCTTCTTCCAAGGTGAGTATCGGGACTTCCCCCGACTACGGCCGGGACTACCAGGTCATCGGCAGGGTCACCGGACACGCGGTTCTTCTCACCGGACTGTCTCCTTCCACCACCTACTTCTACGAAGTCCAGTCGCAGGGGAAAACCCACGCCTATGACGCCCGGCACGAGTTTGCCACCACCGCCACCGGGGATACCGAAGTCCCACCTGCTCCCCGGCGCCCGGAACCGGTCCTGGACCGGACCACCCGGACCCTGTCACTAATCGGCCTGGCGGCTCCGGGGAGCGCGGTTCTGGTCTTGGCATTCCCCCCGATTATTCCGCTAGTTCCCCATATCCGCTTCACGCCGGTTAACCTGCTGGGGATTCTGATGGGGTTACTTCGAAAGAAGCGCTACCCCTGGGGAGTGGTGTTTGACTCACAAGCCCACATCCCCCTGGACCCGGCGATCGTGACGCTGCGGGGGAGCTCCGGGGTCAGGCAGCAGATCACCGACCTGTACGGGAGGTACCAGTTCCTGGCTGAGGGGGGAGACTATACCCTGGACGTGGTCAAGACCGGGTATGCTTTCCCCTCCCGGAAAGGCCCCTCAGCTGCCGCCTCCCTCTACAGCGACCTCTACTACGGGGATGCCTTCTCCCTCACCGGCCCCGCCGCGGTGGCACTTAACATTCCCCTGGACCGCCTGGGTGAGCTGCCTTTCAATGAAGCCGAGAAGCTGAGGATGGGCATCGGCCGGTTCGCCGGAGTGGAAAGCCTGGTGCTCCGCCTCTCCGGCCTCCTCTACACGATCGGGTTTGTCTTCAGCGTTCTGGCCCTTCTGGTTACCCCGACCACCGTCAATACCCTGATTGTCACGGTGTATGCCGGGATCCTGATCCTGTCGCGCATCAGGCGGCGGACCCAGCCCTTCGGAGTGGTACTTAACAGCCGGCACCGGCCCATCCGGGGAGCTGCTGTCACCCTCACCCGGAAGTTTCCCCCCGGGCAGCAGCTCACCTACACCGACCGGCTGGGACGCTACGCTTTCCTGGTTACCCGGGGACACTACCTGGTGACGGCAGCTTATGCCGACCCCGCCGGGCAGATAATCAGCTCCGTGCCCCGGGAGACCCCGGTTGAGGGAGTCGTCGGATACGTGGGGGAGGACCTGGTGGCGGGGTGAATTTCACGGCCTGAAATCTCAATACCCTGAAAAAAACTACGGGTACATATACTCCCGTTTTTGCACAATCCTACCGTAAAGCATTACTGGCCGGCCGGGCGCATGCCCGCAGCCGGATTAATCTGGATGTTCTGGGCGGTGATGCTGCCGTCAGAGTTCTCGGTTCCGAACGCCGCAATCCTTGAACCGAGCCGGATATCACCGGCGGATGCCGTGGCTGTGGCCGATATTTCCGTTTTACCCGACAGAAGTACGTTTCTGCCGGATCCGTCCGCCAGCTTCACCGTAAGCGTAGTGCCGTCATAATTGATCACCTCGCCGGCGACCGGACGGAAACCGCTGCCGCTTCGGAACTGGCTTGACCTGCCGTTGCGGCCCGGCTGCATATTGCCTGACTGACGGAAAAACTCCGGTCTGCGGCTTTCCTGGTATTTCATACCGCCGAAGAAACCGCCCGCCGCAGCCAGAAGTGCAACGATAACTAAAATAATCTTATTTTTCATTAAATCACCTCCAAACATGCATGATTTACGAATTATTTACAATAGTGCCTGCGCTATCGGTTATTACGGAATTATTCGTACCGCAAGGCTTCAATCGGCTGCAGGTTCGAAGCCAGGCGGGCGGGATACCAGCCGAATATGATACCGATTCCCCCGGATACCCCGATTGCCAATGCCACCGATGAAACGGCAATCGTGAACGGCATACTGATGACTCTGGCTATTATGTAAGATACGGCAATGCCGAAGGCGATACCGAAAGTCCCGCCGACAGCCGTGAGAATCACGGACTCCAGCAGAAACTGGGTAATGATATGGCGTTTCCTGGCGCCCAGTGCTTTCCGGAGGCCGATTTCCCGGGTCCTTTCCGTGACCGTCACCAACATGATATTCATGATGCCGATGCCCCCGACGACCAGCGAAATGGCTGCGATGCCGGACAAAAGCGCCGTAAAAGTTCCGGTGACGGACGAAGCCGTATTTAAGATATCGTTTTGGGACATAATGAAGAAATCCGCCTGCGACGGATCGCTCAGGCGGTGCCGGGCCAGCAGGAGGTACCCGATTTCATCCTGTGCCTGCGTCATCACATCTTCACTGTTTGCCTCAACCGCAATCTGATTCACATAATTGGTACCGAATAACAGTTTCTGGGCTGTCGACAGAGGTACATATATCCGGTCATCCTGATTCTGGAAGCCCGAACCTCCTCGGCTTGTGGTGACGCCGATGACCCGCATCGCCTGACCGTTGATACGGACTGACTGGCCGACGGCAGCAGCTCCCTCTCCGAAAAGGTCGGTGACTGCCTGCGGTCCCAGTACCGCTACTTTGGCCTGCGCCTCATTATCCCGCGCGGTAATGAAAGTCCCAGAAGACAGCTCCGTTTTGCGGACTTCCAAGTACTGCGGAGTGACACCCAGTACCATGGTATTGGTATTGTTCCTACCGGCTGTTACCTGGATCCGGTCGGTATATTCCGGAGAAACGTTCTTAACCGTCGTGACAGCGGGCGAATTCAATATCGCCTCGGCATCGGCGGAGGTCAGGTTGGTACCGCTGCCGGCCGCCTGCCGGACGCCGCCGGACTGGCCGCCTGAGGGAACGACCGTCAGAAGGTTGGATCCCAGGGACTGAATCTGCGCAGTTACTGCTTTCTGACTTCCCTGACCCAGCGATACCAGGGCAATCACGCTTCCGATTCCGATGATTATGCCCAGAACCGCCAGTCCGGTCCGCATTTTGTTTACGGTCAGATTACCCAGCGCATCAGTGACTATTTCCGAATATTCCATAATTTTCCCCGGTTGTTAACTTTTCACTCCGGTCTTTACGGTTCTCCTCCGGTGACAGTTTCCGTCGCGGACAATTCTCCCGTCTTTCAGATAGATTATCCGCCCGGCATGTTCGGCAATATCGGACTCATGGGTAATCATAATTATGGTGTGACCGGCATTGTTGAGATCCTGAAATATCGACATAATCTCCTCCGCCTGCACGGATGCGATATTACCCGTGGGTTCGTCAGCTAAAAGAATTGCCGGATCCATCGCCAGTGCCCGGGCGATAGCCACGCGCTGCTGCTGACCGCCGGACAGCTGGCTGCCCGTATGGTGCATACGGTCGGACAGGCCTACCTTCCCAAGAAGCCCGGCTGCCTTTTCATACCGCTTTGCCTTCGGTATGCCGGCATAATACATCGGCAGCATCACGTTTTTGACGGCACTCGTACGCGGCAGCAGATTATACGACTGGAATATGAATCCGATTTTCCGGTTCCGGATGTCTGCCAGCGCATCATCATCCAGACTGCCGACATCTGCACCCTCAAGCATGTAAGTTCCGCGGGAGGGCACATCAAGCGCTCCCAGAATATGCATCAGGGTCGATTTGCCGCTGCCTGAAGGTCCCATGATCGCCACAAACTCACCGGCGGTAATTTCGAAAGAGACGTCATCCAAAGCTAAGGTTTCCACCGAATCGGTGGCGTACACTTTGGAGATATGCGTAACTTTAATCATAACGGAGAGGGATATCAGCGTCTCTGGGATCCGGAGAAACCGCCGGTCCTGATAAACCCTCCGCCTCCGAAACCGCCGAATACGCTGCTGCCGGACTGGGATTGTCCGCTGGTCTGTGTGGATACGACAACTTCATCTCCCTCGGAAAGCCCTTCAATTATTTCGGTATCTGTGTCGGACGATAGCCCGGTTACTACGGAAACAGTGCTGATATTATTACCCTTCTTCACCCGAACCGTCTTCTGGTCGCCTTCGCCGGATATTGCCGAGGAAGGAATTTTCAGCACGTCCGTCTTCGAATCCAGGATGATATTGGCTGTCGCTGCCATGTTGGGCAGGATGTCTTCGGCAGTCGTGTCAAATGATACGACTACCGGATATGTCGTCACACCGCTGGATACCGATCCGATCCGGTCGACTGTCATGACTTTACCGGTAAACGATTTACCGCTGACTGCATCCAGGGTAAGGGTAACTTTCTGACCGGGTTTGATATCGGGAACATCGATTTCCGATACCGTAAAAGATGCCAGAGGTAACCCGGCCGAAGTAATCACAGCTACCCGGTTAGTTGATGTAGTGGTGGAAGTTCCGGTGCCCGATGAACCCGATCCGGCTATGGTCATGCCCGGGGTATAGGTAATATTTGTTACCGTACCGGACATCGGCGCCGTCACCACCGTTGAGGCGGCCTGAAACGCAAGCCAGGCACCGGACAACGCAGCCTGTGCCTGGGCGATCTTCCCCTGCTGATTCTTGTAGGTCGCTTCAGCAGCCAGCCAGTCATCCTGTACCGTCATGAACTGGGGCAGTGTCCGCTCCGTACTTTTCGGTGAACCGTCAGGATTTTCATAACTGTCACTTTCGGCCAATTCCCTGAATTCCTGCCATTTGGTAAGCATATCAGACTGCAGTGTATAGAGACTGACTTTAGCAGCATCAAGGCTTGATTTAGCTGACAGATATGAGGCATATGCCGCCTGGGAATTCTGCGCGGACGCGGTGTCCGGGGTAATTTCCATGATTTTCTGGCCGGCAACCACACTGTCCCCGTCATGAACATACACTTCCCTGATGATGCCGTTAACGGATGTGGATACATTAACCAGGTTGGAAGTCAGTATTGACCCGGACGCCGTAACCGAAGAAACCACCGTCCCCGGTTCAGCCGCCTGCGTGGTTACCTGAACTGACGGTCGGCCTGTGCGCGACCGGACAGTGAAAACTATTCCGGTGGTGATAATGACGGCAATCAGGATTGCAGCTACCCTGTGCTTCCGGACCCAACCGGTTGTTCTGTCTGATAATTTCATAAACAAAGTTTACGCCGTGAACCTGAGAAATACCTGATACCGCTGCGTTCCCCCGATTAACAGGAAAAAGTCCCCTGATCGGGGGACCATTTTCCTGTTGATAATGTGCTCAAAGGTTTATTTCAGTCCGAAACCGGCGTGATTTCCGGGACCGAATCCGAAACCCCGATGCCCAAACCCAATCTGCCGTAATACGTCAATTGACAGGTTATTGGCTTTCATCCAGTCTTCCATTCCGTTTCTGCGTTCCTCCATCTTCTGTATCCGCTCTTCCTCCGAAAGGCTGCGCCAGTTCTCCATGTCCGACTTCATTTCGTCATGCTTGGTAAGTATTGCCGACTTCTGCGCTTCCGTTATAGTTCCGGCAGATACGGCACTGTCGAGTCTCTGCTGCAGCTGCGTCCGCATCTGCACCTGACGGGCACTCCGTTCGTCATCAAATACCTTCCGGACATCGCTGATATTCAAGCCGAACCTCTGTGCCAGCCGCTCCACAATCGGCGGATATGTCTGATCTGCCGCCGATACGGTCCGGCCGGTATACAGAAAGGCTATTCCCGCAACGGTTAACGCACCAAGTCCGACAATTAATTTCTTATTCATCATGTCACCCCCTTTCCTGACATCAGCTTAAGGCACGAAGCTGAAAACAAGCTGAGTCAGACAGGGAGCGAGACGGTGAAGGTGCTGCCCTTGCCCGGAGTACTCCTGACAGCGATGTCACCGCGGTACATTCCTGCAATCGATTTGGCGATGGACAGTCCCAGACCGTATCCGTCAGCAGAGTGTTTGCTGCGGGAAGTATCCGCCCGGTAGAACCGGTTGAAAATATACGGCACGTCGGAAGCCTTAATCCCCTGTCCCCGATCCTTCACTTCCAATCTGGCGGCTGACCGGCCCCTGCTGATCCTGATGTTTACGGCTGATCCTTCAGGACTGTATTTGACGGCATTATCCAGAAGGATGGTAACCAGTTCCGTCAGGCTTTCCGGATTGGCCTTTACATATACGTCCGGGGTCTGGGTATTGACGGTTATATCGCGGTTCCGGATGTGCTGTCTTTGACGCCTGACGGCTTCCTCCACAGAAGTGCGGAGATTTACCGGTTCGACCGGCAGAGATATCTCCCCGGTCTCGTACTTGCTGAGTGTCAGCAGGTAATCGGTAAATCCCTGCATCTTACCGACTTCTTCAAGATTGCTCCTCAGGACTGACCTTGCCTGCCGGGATGTCAGTGCTTTCTGGCGCAGGGCAACCTCGATTTCCGATTTGATCGACGTCAATGGTGTCCTCATTTCGTGTGAAGCATCGGCGATGAAACGCTTTTGTGCATCCACCATATCTTCGATCGGCCGCAGCGTCCGGCCGGCCAAGAAGTATGAAGCAATCCCGGATAACCCGAGGATGCCCAGATTGACCAGTCCCAGGTTTACCGCGATCCGCCGCCTGATTTCGCTGAAAAGTTCCTCATCGATGGCAACCGGCACTGCCAGCCCGCGGAAAGGCAACGGTATTGCCTGTTCCCGGACTTTCTCCAGGTACTCCTCCCGGATATCATGCGGCATCTGCCTGAGTATCTGCAGTCCGAATCCCCTCCGGAGTTCCTGCGTCATAATCCGGTAGACGATTCCGCTGAAGAGAAGGCTCACCGCCATGATGATCAGGAGGTACCAGGCGGTCAGCTTGAGCCTTGCGGACCGGAATATTGTCATAGTCTTTTCCCGTCGCTTAGCTTATATCCGAAGCCGCGGACCGTCCTGATTAGCGGCTTTTTTGTACTGAACGGCTTATCGATCTTCCGGCGGAGATATCCGATATAGACCTCAACTGTATTGGGCAGAATGTCCGAATCGTAACTCCAGACGTTACTGGTAATCTGGTCTTTCGTCAGAACGGTGTCCGGGTGGCGCAGGAGAAATTCAAGGAGGGCAAACTCCTTCCGGGAAAGCATTACCGGCTTACGGTCACGGGTTACGGTGAAGCTGACCGGATCAAGGGTCACTCCGGCATAAGTCAGTGCGGTATTATTGCCGTTACGCGGCCTGCGCGCCAAAGCCCGGACCCGGGCGACAAGTTCTGCAAAAGCGAACGGTTTGACCAGATAATCGTCAGCTCCGGTATTGAGTCCTGCTACCTTTTCGTCCAGTGCGCCTTTAGCTGTCAGTATGAGAACCGGAATATGGATTCCTCCGTCGCGGAGTTTGCGCGTAATAGTCAATCCGTCCATTCCCGGTAGCATGAGGTCAAGGATAATGACGTCATATGTTTCCGAGGCTGCCAGGTCATACCCTTCAATCCCGTCATACGCAACGTCAACCGCGTACGATTCCAGCTCCAGACCCCGGCGGATCGAATTGGCGATTTTATGTTCGTCTTCAATGACTAGTACCCTCATCAGGGCCATATTATACGCCGAATCTAAGAATTTGCTGAGAATACACCCAAAAAAACCAACCCTCCGGCCGGGAGGGCGGGTATGCGGATTATTAACTGCAGGTTATTCTCCGACTATCAGCTTGCCGACCTGCCCGTTCTGGCGGTGCTGGCCGACCGAACAGTAGTACTCGAATTCACCGGTCCGGTCAGGGGTAAAGGTGACTGTCGAAGAACTGCCGGATTTGGTAACCGGTATCGAAACGTCCAGCTCGTCAATGTTGAAATCGTGCATCGCATCTGCGGCCGTAAGAACAATAGTCACCGGTACCCCGATCTTTGCCCGGATGACGTTAGGTTTGTAGTAAAAGCTGCCTGCTTCGACCTCTACGTTTACACCCTGTTCTTCCGTCATGGTATCCGTACCCGTCGGATTTACTGCCGCACCGGACCGATCCGATCCGTCAGTCGTGGTTACGGCGGGTGACGGCTCCCCTTCCCTTACCATAATGGCATTATCATCCTGAGGATTGACCGCGGGAGACGTACCCCGGGTAAACATAATCCCCAATCCGATCAGGGCAATTACGGCTACAACTCCCAATACAACCGCCGGCATACTGATGCCGCTGCTTCCGGTTTGAATCTCATCCATATGAATCACCTCCTTTCAGACAGAAACTATGTCAATATCCGAATAAAACAATACTGACGGGAAATTCCGTCTCATTCCGAAGCCTTCAGATAAGTGTCAAAGAACCGTACCGACCGGCTGAGTGCGGTACTTAAATTTGCCGACAGGTTATGGTCATCACCCGGATACGTGTAAAGTTCACTGGTATTTCCGGCAGCGGTCAGCGCATCCTGCAGCCGCTGGCTGAACAGTATCGGTACGCTGCTGTCGGCGTCCCCGTGATGGATCTGCACCGGTCCGGAAATATCCGGTACAAATGATATGGGCGATATCGAATTCCAGAACTGCGGATTGGCATCGGTATCCCCGTATTGGTCAACCAGCATCTGCCGGCTGGGCCGGCGGATAGCTTGTTCACGCTGGGATGGTTGCCATGGCTTTGAACCCGGACGGCGCCAGTTTTTTACCAGGTCATCATAGGAGGCAACCACCCCGGCCCAGATGACACCGGCTTTGATATCCGGATTGACCACCATGGAACGAAGTGTAATGCTGCCGCCCATCGAGTGTCCCCACATCCCGATCCGGGAAGAATCTGCGCCGGGATATCTTTTAATCGATGAAACGGCGTTGAGCACATCGACCGTATATGCCGGCGAGTAGTAAGCACCCTCGGGATTGCCTTCGGAATTGCCGTGGCCGCGGTAATCCGGCCGGATCAGTATATAGCCGCTGCGGGAAAACGCGTCCGTATATGCACTGTACCGTTCGGTAGTCCGGTATTCGGCAGGCGGAATATACCCGTGGTTGAATACAATTACCGGCCAGCCTCCGGCCGGTGGATTGCCGTTCGGTACGGTCAGCAGTGCATAAATTTTCAGGCCATCTGACCGGTAAGAAACGATGTAGCGCCGGTAATTTGATCCCGGCGGCAGTGTCTGCTCCGTTATGATTTCGCTTCCCGGGTACTCCTGCTGCCGCATGTATTCAATGGAAAGCGGATGGAGCGGTTCAACCGGACCGCCCTGATTGGTTTCGACGGTGTCCCCGGAACCGCCGGAGCCCGGAGACCGCGGTCCTAAGTGAAGTCGACCGGCACCGAAAAACAACAGGCCGGCAAAACCCGCGATCATTAAAACAGCCAGCACTAATTTTGGTATCCGTTTCCCAAAGCGGTACATATAGTTTTAATATTAATCAGCATTATCCTGAAATTCAGCTGAGAAACGCCAGGGTAAGGTCGGCAAACGGCGGGCAGTCCGGATGTCCAATTCTATTCCGGCGCGGCAGACACTTCCGTTTCCGGGGCGGTCCGGTTGTGCCGGAAAAATACCCACCAGACCATAACGGCAACGTATGCCAAATACACTCCCAGCTGCAGGTAATCCATTTGCCTGGAAATTCCGAAAAGCGCTTTCACCATATCCCCGGCAAATGTCGAATTGGCAGGTGCCAGGGGCAGGGTCAACCGACCGGTCTCAGGTATCAGTCCGAGTCCGGAAAACTCACGGATACCGCGGGCCAGAAGCCCGGCCGCAAAAAGTATCAGTAATCCGCTGGTGACGCGGAATGCATAATATACCGGCATTCTGAAAGTCGCCGTAAACAGGGCAAATGATAACAGAAGTCCCGCGGCGGTTCCGCCGGCAAAACCGGCGAACACCTGCCGCGGCTCGCCGGAAAGATATATTGTCGAGAGAAACAATACGATTTCGAATCCTTCACGCAGTACTGCAGTGAAGGTCAGCCAGAAAATACCCCGCGACTCCTGCCGTTCAACTGTTTCCGTAAGTTTCACCAGAAGCCTGGTTTTGTACCGGGCAAAGTGCCGGTGCAGGAAAAAAACCGCCCAGGTGATGAATAAGGCGGAAATCACCATCAGGCTGCCTTCGGTAATAGCCTCAGTCGGGCCGGAAAATATTTCGTGCATCCTGAAACCCAGCAGGCTGGCCGAAAGAAGCAGAGTAACGCTCAGGAGTGCGGCGGCGGCCGTCGCCAGCCATACGCTGCGGATACCTTTCCCCTGACGGGTCCGGGTCATGACACCCAGTATCGTGGCGACGATCAGGGTAGCTTCAATTACCTCGCGCAGCGTAATCAGAAATGCCGGCAGCACAATGGCAATACTCCTTCGGATCATTACAATACCATTGATCCGGATCTATATCAATAGTTCAACCGGAGCTCACTCCGCCACCATAAATTTTGAAAAACCGGGGAATTCGGTATCAGCAAATTCCGGATTTACTGATGTTTCCGGAAGAAATTACGCCGGTCCGGCCCACCCGGAGCGGCTCAGATCGACCTTGCTGCCGCGGAATACCACTCCTTCGCTCAGGAGCAGGCGCCGTTTCCCGGCCAGCCCGCCGTCTCCGGAATACCCGTGCAGGCTTCCGTCCGAAGCTACAACCCGGTGGCAGGGGGTATGCGGCGCATCAGGATTGTCCCGCATCAGCATGCCGACCGCCCGGGCTGCCCGGGGGCTGCCGGAAAGCTCCGCCACGGTAGCGTAGGTGGCGACTTTGCCTTTCGGGATGGATCTGGTAACGCGGTATACCCGTTCACGGAAGGACATTGGAAAAATATCTTATACTTTTTTGCGGACTTTGCCAATACCGTCAGATGCATCTGAATTTAGCGGAGTAATAACGATGGGGTATAATCACAGTCACGTATGAATCAGCCATTCGGGATCAGCGAAGTGACTGCCAAATCAGCCCTTGTCCGCTGCGGCATACCGGGCATAGATTACGTGATCAATCCGTATATCGGGTGCCGTTTTGCCTGTAAGTACTGCTACGCCAGTTTCATGGGGCGGTTCGTCAATAAGCAGGTATCCGATTGGGGAACCTATGTGTATGTTAAAACCAATCTTCCGGAACTGCTCGGCAGGGAACTCACCCGCCTGAAGGACAAGGGCCGGGGAAAGGAAATATTTTTCAGTTCGGTAACCGATCCGTATCAGGGAATTGAAGCCAAATATAAACTCACCCGGAATCTGATCACCGTCCTGGCCGACTACGGATTCGGGGGTGCCGTATCGGTACTTACCAAATCCGACCTGGTTACCCGCGATATCGACGTATTCAGCCGGCTGCGCAGTATTTCGGTAGGCCTGACTGTCACGTCCGCGGACGACGGCATTTCGCGTTATTTCGAAACTTACGCCCCCCCGGTTTCTAAACGCCTGCAGGCGCTTGTCGCACTGAACGGCCGGGGTATACGTACGTACGCCTTCGTCGGACCGCTGCTGCCGCATTTCGTTGCCCAACCCCGGCAGCTGGAAAAGATTTTCCGTAACCTGTCGGACGCCGGAACCAAAGACATTTTTATCGAACACCTTAATCTGGCGCCCTATATCAGAAATCGTCTGCTGGCCGAAATGAAAGGTGCCGACCGGGAGATCGTGAGGAAATTTTATAATTCCCAGACCAAGTCTTACCGGCAGGATCTGGAAGGTATAATCCGGACGCTGGTTACTAAATACCGTCTGCGGCTGTTAGCCGATATGGTCATTTTTCATAAGGAATATCAGTCTGTCCCCCGGGACAATGCTCCCGCAATTGACCGTATCCTGCACTGATAAAAGTAACGTTTGCTGCTGAAGTAAATTACTGAATATAAAAAACCGGATGCAAACCGCAATTAATGGCCGACTTCGGGAACCAGCATGCCGATGCCGATGATTATGACGATTCCCAACAGGAGGTATACCGCCTGATTGCCCAGGTACCGCCGCGGCGCGTGGGCTGCTTCAGGTAAAAAGTCGGTTGTGGCGATATAAAGAAACATACCCGTAGCCAGAGCCATGAGAATACCGGTCATCTGTCCGGATACTCCGGCAAAATAATAAGTCAGTAAGGCTCCGGGGAAAGTCGCCAGAGCGGACAGGAAATTAGTTAGAAATGTCTTCCGGCGGGTCCATCCCATGGACAGGAAAATCCCGAAATCCGCAATTTCATGCGGCGTCTCATGCAGGAAGGTCGAAAATGCCACCACAACGGCCAGTGTCGGATTCGTCAGATAGGCGGAAGCAATAATTACGCCGTCCAGGAAATTATGTATCGTATCACCGACTACCATAAACGGCCCGACGGCCGGTCCGTGCGCGTGGCCGGCATGCGTCTCGCCTTCCTGTCTGTGATGATGGAAATAGAAAAAAAACCGTTCGACCAAAAACATGACGACAAACACCGCCAGGATAATACTGAATGCCCTGTTACCGGTTGTTTCCACGGCTTCGGGGAACAAATGAAGAAACGATACGGCCAGAAGCACACCGGCAGCCAGCGGCACGGAAAAGTTCGCTACCTGTCCGGCCCACTGTTTACGGAACAGAAGCAGCACTCCGCCGATAAGTCCGGCGACGCTGCCGATAAATGATAATACTATCAGTCCCGCTATTCCTCCCATAATTGCTGCCTGTTTAACGTAATGCAAATCCTGCGTAAAATCAACATCTGCCGGATTCCCGCCCGCCGGCATCCCCCGCTTGCATACGGAGGCCAAAGTCATTAATATAATCCTATGGAAGAGAGCCAACCGGCTGATGCCCCGGCAGAAATCACCTCAGCAATACTACAGCAGGAAGCCGTTGCCGTACCCCCGGAACAGCCGAAAAATACCCGCAGGCTGTTACCGCTTCTGATCATACTGGCCGTGGTAGTCGTG